>Ga0214472_10000181_pt1 | contig 86417 bp, 70 predicted proteins | sample RVTome_6_FD_207662 | JGI IMG/M metagenome (GOLD analysis project Ga0214472, IMG submission 207662) | Soil microbial communities from uranium-contaminated site in the Upper Colorado River Basin, Wyoming, United States - RVT140D175 | ecosystem: Environmental > Terrestrial > Soil > Contaminated >... | reverse complement strand
ATCTCGCGCCTGGCTCCAACTTGCATTTCGGCCCTTTCTCCCTCGATGGCGCGGACGGCGATCTCTGGCGCGGCCCGGAGCGGCGCAAACTTACGGCCAAAGCCGGGGCCGTTTTGCGCTATATGGTCACCCGCCCCGGCCGTCTGGTGCGCAAAGCCGACCTCCTGGCGGCCATCTGGCCGGACACGCATGTCAGCGACTGGGCGCTCACCACCTGTATCCGTGAAATTCGCCAGGCGCTCGGGGATGTGGCCAAGACGCCGCAGTACATTGCGACCGTACACCGGCAGGGGTATCGATTTATCGCTCCGGTGACGAATTTGCCCACGCCAACGCTGCAGCCCACAACGGCGCTTACCTCGCCACCCCCGAACGCTACTCCGTCCGCATTTGAGGTCCCGCCATCTGCGTCCACAGTGACCGCCTCGGAGGCGGAACACAAGCTGGTGACTATCCTCAGCATGGCGCTGTCTGAGGCCCCCGCCCTGGCGGCGCGCCTCGGCCCGGAGCCGTGGTATCGCTTGCTGCAGACGGTCGTGGGGTTGATCCAGGAGGTGTTGTTGCACTACGGGGGCGCCCTGACCCTGGCGACCCATGACGGCTTTACGGCTGTGTTCGGCGTCCCGATGGCGCAGGAGGATCATGCCCGGCGGGCCGTGTTCGCGGCCCTCGAACTGCGCCAGCGCCTGCGCGACGCCCCCGACCTGCGAGAGCCGCTCGCAGGCGGTGCTCTCAGCCTCAGCATGGGGCTGCACTCGGGCCTGGTGGTGGCGGGCGAGCTGGGGCAGGAGCCGCAGCGGTTGGCCGCGGTGGTCGGCGCGCCCCTCCACGTGGCCACGCGGCTTCAACAGCAAGCTGCGCCAGGGACGATTCTGCTGAGTGCGGCGACCTATCAATTGGTGCAGGCGGAGATACGAGCCACATCCTACCGAAGCCCTCATACCGATGGACAGCCCATGGCCATGTACGCCGTGCAGGGACTCCTGCGGCGACATGCCGGCGTCGCCGGGCGCGGCTCCCGCGCCCAGAGTCCCTTCGTCGGTCGAGAGCGGGAGCTGTCTCTGCTCCAGGAGCATCTGGCCGAGGCCATGGCGGGACAGGGGCAAGTGATTGGCCTGGTCGGCGCACCCGGCATAGGCAAGACCCGGCTCTTGACGGAATTTTGCCGCCGCATGTCCGGGCAGCCAGTGACGGTGTATGTGGGCCAGTGTCTGTCGTATGGCCAGGCCACCCCCTACCTGCCGGTGCGCGACATCGTGCAGCAAATATGTGGGCTTGAGGACGCAGAGGCGCCCTCGGCGCAAACGGCCGCCGTACAGCAGCGGCTGCAAGCGAGCGGCGTAACGGCGGAAGACGACATGGCCCTGTTGCTGCGCCTGCTGGACCTCCCGGCGGCGCCGGAGAGCCTGGCTCGCCTCAGTCCGGCGGCGGGACAGATACGAACCTTTGCCCTGCTGCGGCATTTGGTCCAGGACGAGGCGCAGCGTCAGCCTCTCGTTTTGGTGGTGGAGAATCTGCACTGGGTGGATCCCACCTCGGAGGCCTGGCTGGCGTCGCTGGTCGAGCGGTTGCCGGAGACCTCAGCGCTGCTGCTGGGAACGTATCGGCCAGGATATCAGCCGGCCTGGGGGACACACACCGCGGTGACGCAGATCGCCGTGTCCACCTTAAGCGCCCCGGACAGCCGGCGGGTTGTCCAGGCGATGTTGGGGGCCGTATCCCTCCCCGAGGCGCAGCTACGAACGATCTTGGCGCAGGCGGGAGGCAACCCGTTCTTTTTGGAGGAATTGGCGTGGTATGCCGCGCAACAGGACAGACAAAATACCCCAGGGGGACTCCCTGAAACGGTGCACGCCGTGTTGGCGGCGCGCATCGACCGGCTGCAGCCGGAGGAGAAGCGACTCCTCCAGCTGCAGCCGTCATCGGCGCAGAGGCGCCCTTCGCCCTGCTGCGGGCCATTGCGGACCTACCGGACGAGACGTTGCAACGCGGCCTGGCGCGCCTCCAGGCGGCGGAGTTCCTGTATGAGACCCGTCTGTTCCCCGAGCCCGACCACATCTTCAAACATGCCTTGACCCAAGAGGTAGCCTACGGCAGCCTCATGCAGGAGCGGCGGCGAGCCCTGCACGCCCGTATCGTCGAGAGCCTGGAAGCGCGCTCCCCAGGCCCATTGGCCGAACAGGTGGATCAACTGGCGCGCCACGCTCTGCGGGGCGAGGTGTGGGACAAGGCTGTCGCCTACTGCCAGCAGGCCGGGACTCGGGCGGCGACGCGCTCGGCATACCGCGAAGCGGTGGCGTATTTGGAGCAGGCGCTCGAAGCCCTGGCGCAGCTTCCCGAAGGCCCCGACACATGGGCGCAGGCCATTGATCTGCGGCATGAGCTGCGCTCCTCCCTCGTGCCGCTCGGCGAACAGGCGCGGATCTTGGACCACTTGCGCGTCTCCGAGACCCTGGCCGAGCGGCTGGACGATCCCCAGCGGCGCGGACGTATCGCCGCGGAGCTGTGTTTCCATTATGTCGCCGCGGGCGAGTATGATCGCGCCATAGCGGCTGGTCAGCGGTCCGTGGCCCTGGCTACCCGCAACGGTTCGGTCTACCTTCAGGGTCTTGCCCTGACCGACCTGGGTCTGGCCTACGGCGCCGTAGGGGACTTTGCGCAGACGCTGGCTTTGTCGCAACGGGTAATCGCGTTGCTGACCGGCGAGTGGCGTTATGCGCGCTCCGGCCAGTTCGGTCCGCCCTTCGGCGTGCTCTCACGTGGCCATGTCGCCTGGAGTCTGGCTGAAATGGGGGACTTTGCTGAGGGCGCCAGCGGGGGAGAGGAAGCAGTGCGGCTCGCTGAGGAAGTGGAGCAGCCCTACAGTGTAGCCATCGCGCTGATGTGGGTGGGGTTGCTCTACTGCCGTCAGGGAAAGCTCCAGCAAGCGATTCCGAGGCTCGAGCGCAGCCTGGCACTGTGCCGGAACGCCCACTTTCCGATCTTCTTCCCCCTGACCGCCTCTGTCTTGAGCGCCGCATATGCCCTCGCCGGGCACACAGCGGAGGCCCTGCCGCTACTAGCACAGTTGGTGCAGCGTGTGGCCTCCGGGGATCGCATGTTCGCCCATGAGCTGGTGTTCACCGAACTGAGCGCGGCATGCCTGCTCGTCGGTCGGGTGGACGAAGCGCGCACGCTGGCCCAACGCCTCCACGAACTTTCCGGCGCCCACGCCGGATGCGGCTATCAGGCGCATGCCCGCCGCCTGCATGGCGACGTCGCCATGCGCCGCCATCCTCCGGACGTCGCTCAGGCCGAAGCGCATTACCGCGAGGCTCTCGCCCTGGCTGAGAAGTCGGGCATGCGCCCGCTCCAGGCCCACTGCCACCAGGGTCTTGGCGCCCTCTACGCCGCCACCGGCCGGCATGAGCTGGCCCAGGTGGCGCTGCCCACCGCTATCGAGATGTATCGCGCTATGGACATGACCCTGTGGCTGCCGCAGGCCGAGGCGGCGCTGGCGCAGATCGGTCAGGTGGAAATGCCTTCGGCATAAGGAGAACCGCGGGCCTTCCCAACGGCCCGTCCAGAAGTCTTTCTGCTGCGCCGCCTCAACGCCCCCACAAGACGAAAAAAGGGGCTTATCCCTGCATCATCTTGCCTGCTAAGGCGCATTGCAAGGCTGTGACGCCGCATCGATCGTGCGGCCGATGCGGCGGTTGGCCCAGGACAACATGCGGTTGTAGGCTGTTTGGGCGTTGATATGCAAGTTCAAGCTGTGTCCTGATGTGTTAGTGACAGTCGTCTCAATGCACGCCGAGTCGCCGTAAAAGCCTTCCTCGTAGTCCTGCACCGCGGCCTTGTTAGAACAGCTCACCAGGTTTCCACAGAAGAGAGGGTCAAACTCGCCGATGACGACTAGCACCGGTCCTTCGATCTGCATAGAGATTGGATCGAAAACGATGGGTGTTCCGGTGTTGATCTCGCCTAGGGTAAGGGTCTGCTTGAGACTCTCGTCAAGCTCGAGCACCCGGGGATCGACATGTGAGAGTTGATAGAAGGCGCCGCCACGGGCGCCCGGCACGGTGGTGAAATAGTCGAAATTCGGGAACTGGCCAGCAAATTTTGGATCGAGCGTGGCCGGATAGGTCGCTGGCAGCAGCACGTTGTTGATAAAGTCGACATTGATGTCATGGAGAAAACCGGTGAGGACGATGCCGTCGGCCTCACCCGGAAAACTGCCAGCGTAGTTGACGGCGACGAAAGAACCGATTGAATGGCCGACGACGATCACCTTTTCGAAACTCTGCGAGGCGACCTCACCGGCGCGCAACGCTTCGACCACTTGATTGACGACGAACGTATTGGCTTCGATATCGGCGCGGTTGCCGTCTGGGTGGTCGCTAGCGCCGTTGCCGATACGGTCGAGATTGAACGTAGCATACCCACGCCTAGTGGCAGCGCGGGCATATGAATAATGGTTGGGCTGATACGGGAAGTCCCAGTAGTATCGGGCATAGACCTAGGCTGTAGAACGTCTTTATCCTGTATCAGCAAGGGGGTCGGCGGTTTCTGTTCCTGGCTTTTGAGGCTGAGAACGGGGGAATTCTTTTCTGCGTTTCGATTGCATGGTGTCGCCAACATTTTCTGACACCCAAGTGGTGACATCTTGGACTCGAACTTATCTTCAAGGGGGTCCAGGTTAGGTTGTCAGAATTATAAATATTTTCAAATCAAGAAGATATACGATTTCACGTCTACACCCTAAATGACTTGAGGTTCCTTTTTTTCACACCCTGCTGTTCTCTTCCCAGCTCTATCGTTATGATGAAGGCTCTCCCTGTATACCTCATGAAGAGGAGGTCCATCATGACCGTGATGATCGATCGCGTGGTCCCTGTCGCCCATTTACCCCTAGTCTTGGGTGTCTTACGAAAACTCGGCATCGCAGAACTCGTCGATTCGATGATTCCCCCTCACCTCGACCAGAGGGTGTCGGCTGGGCGTGCCGTCGAGGCGTTGGGGCTCGCCATCCTCGACGCTCATCATGCCCTCTACAAAGTGGGGCGACGCCTGGACGAACGCGGCATGTTGCCGCTCTTACAACCCGGCTGAGCGCCGTGCTCCCTCCATGATACGCGTCTGGGACAGACTCTTGACGCCCTCTTTGATGCCAATCTGCATCAGGTGTTCAGCGCCATGGCCCTTCGGGCTTTGGAGACCTACCAAGTCGAAACTCCTTGGATTCATCAGGATACCACCACCATCAGTTTCTACGGGGCTTATGAGGACGCTCGAGATGAAGGCCAGGGACCACGTCCCACCTACGGCTACAGCAAAGACGGTCGAGGCGACCTCAAACAGGTTTTGTTGAGTCTTAGCATCAGTGGCGATGTTGACAGTGGTCGGTTTGCTGGTCTACAGCTTGATTCAGCGTCAGGTGCGTCAGTATTTACGGGAGCACCAGGTCTCTATCCCAGGTAACAAAGGCGAAACCGACATCCCAACGGCCCCTGTCGTCTTTGAGTCCTTTGCGACGGTGACGCGGGTGGACCTGAGCTTGGCGGGCATGACGATCTCTCAGATCCATGGCTGGCAAGCACACCATGAGCTGATCTGTCAGGCCCTGGAGCTTGACCACCTCATCCATGCAGGGCCAACCACTCAAGAAAATAATCTGACGATGGGGAAAGGCCCTTGAACCTAAGATATATGGGTAAAGGAGTCCCTATATGTCTTCTCTCATGACTCAAATGGCTACGGACTTAGCAATAGTTCAAACCCGCGCCCAACAGTTGACACCGGATGAGGCCCGAGGGCTCTTGCTTTCGACCCATGCAACCCTACTAGCTTTGCAGTCGCAGGAACCTGTTAGCGCCTCAGGGTCGCCGGGGCAAGAGTCTGCCCCCTGAGTGGCATCCGCACCAAGAGCGAGGAGGGTGGTGGCGACACAGAATCAACTATGGCGTTTTCAACATATACCCGACACCGCGAACCGTATGGAGAAGTAACGGCGAATACCCTTGGTCGATTTTCTGCCGCAACCTCCGAATGTACACATCCACAAGATTGGTACCGGCATCATTTGGCGAACCACAGACTTGTTTTTCAATCATCTCACGGCTCAGGGCACGTCCCACGTTTTCCATCAGATACTCGAGGATGGCAAACTCTCTTGGCGTCAGCGGGATCGATTCATCGTCCCGTCGCACCTCACGAGCGGTTTTATCGAGTATCAAATCCGCCACTTGAATCACCGCGACCAGGTCAAGGGCCCGCCGCCGCCGTCCAAGGGCTTGAAGACGAGCCAAGAGTTCTTTGAACTCAAACGGCTTCGTCAAATAGTCATCTGCACCAAGTTCCAATCCCCGTACTTTCTCATCTACATCATCCTTCGCTGTCAGCATGAGAATGGGGGTTTGCACACCCTGTTGGCGCAAATGGCGGCAAACTTCAAACCCATCCACAATGGGCAACATCACATCAAGAATAATTACATCATATGTCCGACTCGAACTCTTCTCAATGGCACATTCGCCATCTTGAGCAAGATCAACACCAATTCTCTCAAGTGTTAACCCTTTTTTAATAAAATTCGCAACCCAATAGTCATCTTCAACAAGTAAAAGATGCATAGATAAAGCTCATTTAAAAGTATAGATTCACCATTTTTACAAGATATAGATACGAGATACTTGGATATGTAAGCTGACAGAAAACGCTCAAAGGCGATGTCAATATTAAATTGTTCTCTACTTTTGAAACTTTTGCCACTCTTCTTGGGATCGACATGGTGCCGTGTCCAAGAAAGCGTGGTACATTGTCGGGAATGACCAAGTGATTTGGGTACTCAGGACAAACGGCATTGCCAAGGGAGTTCAGTATGCGTTGGGGACGTACACTTCTCATTATCGTGATCGGTCTGGTCGCACTGATCGTCGTGGCGCTAGCCCTGGCGCCATCCCTTTTGAATCTCAAACAAATCAAAGCACAGATTGTCAACCGTGTAGAACAACAGATCGACCGCGACGTCGAGCTCGGGCAAGTGCATTTAGAGTTCTTCAACGGCTTGGGGGCCGGCTTGGACAAGTTGACCATTGCCAATCCAAAGGGATGGCAATCGCCACATTTTGTCAAGGTGGACACGTTATCCGTCAAGGTCGCCCTCCGCCCCCTCTTGAGCCGCAAGATTGAAGTGAGCAAAATCATTCTCAATGCGGGCGAAATTGTCGTCGAGCGCGATGCACAAGGCCGCTTCAATTACGACGATCTCACTGCGGCGTCAGCCGACGCCACCGCCACCTCCGAGCCAGCCAAGCCCTCACCACCCGGAACTCCTGAAGCTTCTAAAGCACCGGACGGGCCATCGCCTTTGGCGGGCCTGTGGGTTGCCAAACTCGCCTTGAACAATATCGATATCAAATTTATTGATCGCATGGCCGTGGCGGGAGAAACCGTGACCACGGCGGTGCGGCAAGTCAATCTCGAAGCGGACAACATCGGCTTCAACACACCGATCGCGTTTGACCTGAGCAGTGCGCTGTTGACGGACGGTAAGCCAAATCTCCGGTTCAGTGGCCGTCTCGGCCCTATTCCCGACCCGGGCATGCAAACTGTTAACATGGATTTCCGGCAAATTCCGTTCCAGCTCGCCCTGAAGGTAACAGGTTTACAACTGGCCCCGGTGGTACCCTATTTGGGAGATAAACCGATTCTAACTGCCGGCGAGCTGGGGGCGGACATCGCCCTTACGGGCACACTGGGCGACGCCCTGCATCTCAAAGGGCAACTCTCTCTCGGCCAAGCGATCATGCCAGATGCGACCGGACAGAGACCCCCAGAGGCACTTCCGGCGGTCACCCTGACCCAGGATATCACGATCAATCTCGCCAAGGCGCTCCTCACCATTACCGAAGCCCAGGCGGATCTCGGCGCCTTGCAAACCACGCTCGTGGGAACGGTGAAACAGTTTGACGGCACCTCACCCCAATTCGATCTCAGGCTCCACACGTCGAATGTAGCCATTGCCGAGGTCATCAAGCAATGGCCCATGTTAGCCACGGCGTTACCGAAGACCCTGAAAACCCAGGGCAATATCGTCCTCCAAGCCACGGTTAAAGGCACCCCCGAGCGTCTGCACACCACGTCTCAACTCGATGCCCAACCCCTGTCCGTGCGCCTCAGCGACGGCACGGAGCTGGCTCTGGCCAAGGTGCAATTCAGCCATGACACCCTACTGGACATGGCCCAGTCCCTCGTCACTCTCCGCCAAGCTAATTTGGACCTGGGCTTTCTTCAGGCGACCATGCAAGGGACCATTGCGCAATTCACCTCGACACCGCAACTCGATCTGCAAGTCAAAACATCGAATTTTAACCCGGCCAAGGTCTTAAGCCATTTGCCCATGCTCGCCGCCACCCTGCCACAGCCGGCCGAGGTCCACGGAGACCTCCAGTTGCACGCCACGCTCCAAGGCACACCGGACAAGTTAAACACTGACGCGCGTGTCACGGTGCAGGCATTGTCTCTGAAAAGCGGCTCGTACCACGGTGGTGACGCGGCCAAGGGCGGCACGCGTCTCGACCTCTCTCAGATGCAAACCCACTTGCAGGCGCAGCTCAATGCCCCCAACCCGCCGACGGTCAACGTGAATGTCAACGCCAAACGCTTCGCATTTGATCAACAATCGGTCTCGACCCCAGCCGCGGCCCCAGCACCTGGGCAACCCCCCTCTCCTGCCCCATCGGCTGACCCGCCAGTCCCCAAAGCCCCACCGATCAATGTCCGCGGCAATATCGCCATCGCTGGGGGCAGTCTCGCGGGCGTGGCATTTCAGAATCTAAAAGTCGTCTTCTCGATGATCGACGGGCTCGTCAAAAGTCAACAAACCGTACAGATGTTTGACGGGGCGTACCAAGGCACGCTAACCGCCAATTTGGCTCAGACCAAACCCGACTACCAATTGGCGATCAAACTCGCGAATATCCAAGCAGGCGAGGTGGCCAATACGTTCACCTCCACCCCAAATCTCTTATTTGGCCGACTCAATACCGACCTAAAATTTAACGGTAAAGGCGTCGACTGGCACAACATCAGTACGACCCTGACCGGCGCCGGCAAGCTCCACCTGACCCATTTCAAGCTGACCACACTGGACATCATGCCCAAGCTCGCCAAGGGCCTGTCGGCGGCGAGCATGATTGCCGGCTTTACCGTGCCCGACGATTTATCGACCCGCTCTTTCGACCAGCTCAAGGCCACGCTCCGCCTCCAAGACGGCAAATTTCGCTCCGATGATCTCACCCTCTGGGGACCGGATATGCAATTGCTCGGCAGTGGGATGGTCGGCCTCGACCGCTCGCTGGCGTTCGATGGCACCGCCGTTCTGCTCGGCAAGCTCGCCAAGTCACTTGGCAAGCGGGCCCAATTTTTGCTAGATAAAGAAGGGCGCGTCCACATCCCGCTGGCCATTGAGGGAACGGTGACTCAACCCCGTGTGGCGCTGAATGAAAATCATCTGACCGACCTCGTTCAGCGCGCCTTGACTGGACAGGCGAAGGAGAAAACGGGTAAGGAGGTGCAAAAGCTGCTGAATCAAGTCCTGCCGGATGCCAAATCTAGTGATCCACCAGAGAATAGCCCCGCACCTCTAAAGAAACTTGACAAGGCTATTAAAGGATTGTTCAACCGGTAAGGGTTAAGGGGTAACCTCGAATTGTGATTTGAAAAGTGTTAAATTACCATCGTGATAGAGACGACAGCCGCAAAACCATTGAATGCTGTTCGACTCCTTTATGAGTCGAACTCAAGGAGTGATCATGCGATATGCGAAAACGGTTTTAGCACTTTTTCTCTTCAGTAGTTTCTTCAGTTATGTAGCGGAGGCACAACTCCCCAAGGCACTCGACGCCCTTAAGAAAATGGGCGGTCAATCCACCGGCGACACCACGAGCGCCTCGGGGTCTGATATCACCCAGGGTCTCAAAGAAGCGCTACGCATTGGTACGGAAAATGCCGTAGCGACGACTGGCAGACCGGACGGTTTTTTGGGCAATTCGCTCATTAAGATTTTACTGCCGGAAAAATTTCAAACCCTTGAAAAAGGACTGCGGCTGGCGGGACAGGGCGACAAAGTGGACACGTTTATCACCAGCATGAATCGCGCGGCGGAGCAGGCGGCTCCCAAGGCCAAGCCCATTTTTGTCGATGCCATTACCTCGATGACCATCGACGACGCGAAAAACCTACTCAACGGTGGCGACACTGCGGCCACGGACTTTTTTAAGGCGAAAACCAGTGACAAACTCTATCAGACGTTTCGCCCCGTGGTAGACGACTCGATGAATAAAGTAGGCACCGTGCAGCGCTACAATGCCCTCGTGGGACAGGCCAAAAGCTTGCCGCTGGTCAAAACACAGTCGTTAGATGTGGGGGATTACGTCACCAATAAATCGCTCGATGGCCTTTTTCTCATGGTGGCTCAAGAAGAGAAGAAGATCCGTACCAATCCGGCGGCGCGCGTCACCGATTTGTTGAAAAACGTGTTTGGGAAGTAGGGGTTGGTGGAGCGTGATGAGTGGTTAGTGATGCTGTGGGTCACTAACCACGATCAGATTAGGAACGATTAATATCGACACCGAGGGATTTGAGCGTGTCCAGCGTCAGGCCGCCAACCGGTAAGCCTTTGGCCCGTTGGTAGGACTCCAGCGCCGAACGCGTTTTTGAGCCAATCACCCCATCGATCTTGCCGGGACGATACCCCGCCTTCTCCAGGGCTCGCTGCAACGTCTCTACCGCCTGTGGCGTCGTGTTGGTTTCACACAACACCGTGCGCCAGGCCATCGTCCCCTCAGCGACTTTCACTTGTTTGGACACCCATTGGTATTCAGCCGGCACCGGGATGCTACGAGTTTGCGCCGGTGTCGTCAGTTGCTTCACTTTAACAGTCTTATATTTCGCCGGCACCTTGACCACTTTGGTTTGCGGCGGGGTTTTCATAACGCGTTTTTTCACGATCTGATACTTGGCCGGGACTTCCACCACGCGCGTGGCTGACGGGGTCTTTAACACCCGCTTCGTCACCGTCTTATACGTGGCGGGAACTTCCACCAAACACATGATCTCACCCGTGGCGTGGTCAATGCGCTCTAACGGTCCCCTCCCCTTCTTCCACTCCGTATGGGCCGGGGTGTCGATCACACGCTCTTTCACAGTCTCATAGACAGGTGGTACGACCTCCGTATTCGAGGCAGCCGGGCTCACCATGACACGCTCCTCAACCCACTCATAGGTCGCTGGCACGACCTCCACGGTCTCCGACGGTCCTTGCACCTCGACGCGCTCTTCAACCCATTCATACTTGGCTGGAGAGGTCTCGATGCGCTCCGATGCCTCACGCCGCAACACCCGGGCAGTTTCAGACTTATAGGCTGGCGGTACGAACACCCGGGCGTAACATTCACCAGGCTTCGCATTCGGCGGAAATAACTCTTGATCTCCCGCATTTTGTGCGCTCACCGGAGAGACGGATAACATGCTGCTGCCGGTGAGCGCGCAAAGGGTGAAACTCGCTGCCCATATCAGGAGACCAGACTTCGTCGTTTGCATCAGGACACCTCCCATATACCCCTTCAAGTTAAGCCATGCCCCCAATCAACAACTTATCGAGAACTCACCATGATCAGGCCTGACTGAGAACAAACCGTCACACCTCCTATCACGCAAATCACATCATCATTCATGTTAGTTTACGAATTTGTCTTGACATGTAAAGGAAGAATGCGACGGTAATAGAGGTCAACCCTCGTGTCCTCTCCTGAGACACTCTGCAGCCAACTGTTCCGCCGCTTCCAGGCTGAGATGGATGTCATTAAACCGCCGGGGCGGCAGGGGCGTGAAAATGGTGGTAGACCGCCTGGGCAACGCGCTCCGGCAGTCCCGGTACGGACTCGAGTTCGGGGAGCGAGGCGTCGCGAATCTGCTTCAGACTCCCGAAATGCCGCAATAACTGTGTGCGGCGCCCGGCCCCCACCCCCGGTATATCATCGAGTTCGGACCGTAAGGTCTGCTTGCTGCGGAGGTTTTTGTGGTAGGTAATGGCAAATCGGTGGGCTTCATCGCGCACCCGTACCAGCACGTGCAAGGCCGGTGAATTCGGCAAAAATGTAACGGCGTTTTTGCGCCCGGGACGAAACAGCCTCTCGTCGCTGTGATGGCGTTTGCCGGTGTCCTCATCCACTTTCAGACGGCTTTTGGCGATACCCACCACATCGAGGCCGGTAATGCCGAGTTCGTCGAGCACCCGCACCGCCATTTGCAGTTGGCCCTTGCCACCGTCCACCATGAGCAGATCCGGAAAATCGTCTTCCTCCAACGCCCGCCGATAGCGGCGCCGCAACACTTCGAGCATCATGCCAAAATCGTTGGGCCCCTCCAGCGTCTGAATGCGAAAACGGCGGTAGCGCTGCTTATCCGGCTCTCCGTCCTGAAAGGTGACCATCGACCCCACCGACTGATTGCCGCTGATATTGGAAATATCAAAACATTCAATACGTCTCGGGAGCTGGCGCAAACGCAGTTTTTTCTGTAGCTCTGCCAACGCTCGCTGCAGCTCCGCGGCCCCATCCAACTCTTTTTGATACGACAGCTCGGCGTTCTTCATCGCCAGTTGCACCATGTGGTACTTATCCCCGCGCTGCGGCACCTCCAACACCACCTGGCGCTCTTTTTTCTCACTCAACAACTCCGCCAGCGACGCCGCATCCTGCAAGGCGCAAGGCAATAGCACTTCGCGCGGGATATACGGATTGTCCGCATAGTACTGGTTCACAAACGAACTCATGAGATATTCAATATCCGGTTCAAATTGCTCGGTGAACATGTAGGCCCGGCCGCCCACCAACTGACCACTGCGCACGTTTAACGTTTGAATCTGCACCGTGTCCCCAGCCCGGTAATACCCAAAAATATCCTGATCCCGCTGTTTCACCGAGGTCACCCGCTGCTTGCCGGTCGTCTCCTCTACCGCCTGTAAACGCCGGTGTAGCCGTGCCGCGTCTTCAAAGCGCAGGTCATCCGAGGCCTCGCGAATTTGCGCCTTAAGGGTTTTCACAATGTCATCGCTGCGGCCCCGCAAATGCAACGCCACTTGCTCCACGAGGTCACGGTATTCTTCCTCCGTCGTATGCCCCGGCACGCAAGGCGCCACACACTGGCCGATTTCATGGTACAAACACGGGCGGGAACGGCTGTTCATCACCGCATCGGTACACGAGCGCAGCGGAAAGGCGCGGGCCAGCACCCGCAAGGTTTCTCTCACCCCCTGACTCGACGCATAGGGACCGAAGTAATGCGCCTTGTCCTTGCCCGGCCGCCGGACAATCGTCAACCGTGGGTAGTGCTGCTTGGGATCGAGCCGCAAATGAATGTGATTTTTATCATCCCGCAGCGCAATGTTAAAACGCGGATGATGTTTTTTAATGAGGGTGTTTTCGAGGATGAGGGCTTCTTTTTCCGTGTGGGTCACAAGGAAATCGACAGCCACGACGGACAACAGGCCCAGGCGAATATGGTAGCGGGGATCGCCGCTGTTGGAAAAATACTGTTTGACCCGGTTGCGGAGATTTTTGGCCTTGCCCACATAGACGATCGTGTCGGAGGCATTTTTCATCAGATAGACGCCCGGGGCGTGCGGAAACCGCTCGATTTGCTCACGCAAGGCATGTAAATCAACCTGGGTGTCCGTGACGACCACATCATTCATCGCAACTGCAGCTCCCGCTCCTGCAAGGCGAAGATGCGATCGCGCAACGCCGCCGCACGTTCGAATTCGTAGCGCTCCGCCGCCGCTCGCATCTCTTTGCGCAACTTGACGATCAGGCCCGACACCTCCTCGTCCGCCACCGCATAGGACGCCGGTGACTCCGCCGCTATCGGCACGGTGGCGTAGTCGGCATCGTACACCGCGGCGAGGGCGTTGTCGACGTCCTTGACAATGCCGGTGGGGGTGATGCCGTGCGCTTCATTATAGAGGCGTTGCAACTCCCGGCGTCGGTCCGTCTCCCCAATGGCGCGCTCCAGCGACCCGGTCATCCGGTCCGCGTACATCAACACCCGACCGCGAACATGGCGTGCCGCCCGCCCAATCGTCTGCACCAGCGAGCGCTCGGAGCGCAAAAAGCCCTCTTTATCCGCATCCATGATCGCCACCAGAGACACCTCTGGCAGATCGAGCCCCTCGCGCAACAAATTGACGCCCACCAGGACATCGTACGTGCCGAGGCGCAATTCCCGAATAATTTCGGTCCGCTGCAGGGTGTGGATATCCGAGTGCAGATACACCACCTTAATGCCCAGCGCGCGGTAATAGTCAGTCAGCTCCTCGGACATGCGCTTGGTCAGCGTCGTCACCAACACCCGCTCCTGGCGTTGTATCCGCTGGCGGATTTCATCGAGCAAATCATCCACCTGCCCGGAGGCGGGACGCACCTCAATCTCGGGATCCGTCAAACCGGTGGGCCGAATAATCTGCTCCACCACCACCCCACCGCTCATCCGCAGTTCGTAGTCCGCCGGCGTGGCCGAGACGTAAATCGCCTGGTGCACACGAGCGCAAAACTCATCGAAATTGAGCGGCCGGTTATCCAGCGCCGAGGGCAAGCGAAACCCGAAATCCACCAAATTTTGTTTGCGCGAACGATCGCCGTGGTACATGCCGTTGAGTTGCGGCACCCCAATATGGCTCTCGTCGATGAACAGCAGGTAATCGGGCGGAAAATAATCCAGCAGCGTCGAGGGGGGCTCGCCGGCCTGGCGGCCATCCAAATGACGGGAGTAATTTTCGATGCCCGGGCACACCCCAGTGGTGTACAGCACTTCGAGATCGTACCGCGTGCGCTGCTCTAAACGCTGCGCTTCCAGCAGTTTATTGTCGCGCGCCAAGCGCTGCAGATGGGCTTCGAGTTCGACGCCGATAGCCTCGATGGCCCGCTTCAAGTTGTCCTTGCTCGTCACGTAGTGACTGCTGGGGTAAATTGCCACTTTGCCGAGCGGCCGAAAGACCTCCCCGGTCAGCGGATCAAACTCCGAGAGACTGTCGATAAAATCGCCAAAAAACTCCAAGCGGACGGCCCGATCTTCCTCATGGGCCGGAAAAATATCCACGATGTCGCCGCGCACCCGAAACGTGCCGCGGTGAAAATCGATGTCGTTGCGCTCGTACTGGATCTCCACCAGGCGGCGCAAAATATCATCGCGCGCCACCTCCATCTGGTTGTGAAACAGCACCAGCATGCCGGCGTAGTCTTTGGGCGAGCCTATGCCATAGATACACGACACGCTCGCCACCACGATAACATCCTCTCGCTCTAGCAGCGAACGGGTGGTCGAGTGGCGCAATTTGTCGATGTGTTCATTGATCGCGGCGTCTTTTTCGATGTACGTATCCGTACTCGCCACGTAGGCTTCGGGTTGGTAGTAATCGTAGTAACTAACGAAGTACTCGACGGCATTGTGCGGGAACAAGCGGACAAACTCATTGTAGAGCTGTGCCGCCAGGGTTTTGTTGGGGGCCAAGATCAGAGCCGGCCGCTGCAAGCGTGCGATCACCGAAGCCATGGTATAAGTCTTACCCGACCCGGTGACTCCGAGCAGGGTTTGATGCTTGACCCCAGCCTCGATGCTGCGCACCAAGTCCTCGATCGCCTGCGGCTGATCTCCTGCGGGCTGAAATTCGGAGACGAGAGTAAAGGTGTCCATGATCTGGAATTATACTTGTTTGAGCGCTTCGGCTCAATGCAGATCTTGACGCCTTTTATATTGGCTTGAGCGTTCGGATTGCCTACGATGTCATCCCCGATACTGAGGCCATCAGCACGGCGACCGCCTTAGCTGAGCAACTGAACGCCTACCCGATAGGTACCGGCGCGCGCATCCAAAACAGTCACGCACGGTCTGGTCATGGGCACACCCCACCCTCTCATCACCCTTACGGAACAGAGGCTTCAGATTAGGGGAATTGAGAAACAATAAAACCAAAAGTCGAACTTATCTTTGCCCCTAAGGGCGTCATGGCGGAGATCGCCGCAATCGAAATCAGGGATGCGATCAAGACGTATTCGAGGAGTGCAGCGCCCCGCTCATCCTTGAACAAATGGTTGCGAATCATGTTACTTATAGACCTATCAAACTTCGGCATGGAAGCCATCCTTCCTCAATTTGCATGTTTTGCACACCACCCGACAATTGACTTGTCGCTATCTAAGTCGCCCGACTTCCTCAACTCCCTACCATCCCTAGCAAAAGAAATTTAAATGCGGCCGTTACGCCATGGCTCTGAGAGGGTCAAGAGGCGTCACAAAGCCCCACTTTACACCGATTTACACAGAAAAACAAGCGCCTCAAAAAAATGTCAATATCGGCACGAGGTGCAATCGTCGATTCCACCCTGTGAACGCCGGCGACATCCACTCAACATACCCAAATGGATAAATGATACGCGCTTTCTCCCAGAGCTGCATGGCGTCTTCAATACTGAGAATCTGTGTTGGATCAACCCACTTGCATTTGGTCATCAAAATGCGTAATCTTTTCCGATGGACGAGTTCCCTATGAGAAGGGACTTGAGATGAAAGGGAAATTTGGCTAGATTATGCCTTTTTACCAGGCAATATAGGCTTAAAAGGCCTAAAATGAAGGTTATTTATTCACCCGAAGGGCCGTTTTGTCAGAAAACCTGTCAAGTATAATTCTTTACTCAAACTCCCGGTTCTCGTCGATCAAAAGTTGCACCAAGGCTGTAGGTAAATTCACGGCTTCTTCGACTGAGAGTATAGCAACGAGGTTGAGCCACCGCGAACCTAGGCATCAAGCTCACATGTCCCCCATGAGGAGCGGCAGGGATTTAAGATCCCTGATCGACTTATGGAGTAGCGGGTGATTAGTGAACTCCCGGGCAATGTAACACACAGATTGAGGTAAGAAAGGATAGCAGCCATGATGTCTTCCATGTTGAAATACTACGCGTCCGCTAGCAACACGATGCGCAACAGCCTCCTTAAAGATCAACGGGGTGCTGCCATGCTCGAATACGTCTTAATCGCGTCCCTGATTTCGGTTGTGGCGATCTCCGCCATGGGGCCTTTAGGGATAAAAATAAGGGATACATTTAATTTTATCCTGGCGCAACTCCCCTAGTCCGCAAGCCGCGCAGAACCCTGTAGGCTCTGGCCTGTAACGCTCCCGGCATAAGTGATCCTTCTTGCACGCCATAGGCGTGCAAGAACTTATCTGTGTAGAGGACACGGCGACGACTGGGGATCGGCATGAAACGGCATTCGCTCATGGCTCATCGTTATAAAGGGATGGTATGAAACGACGATTCCGAGGATTTACATTCCTTCTAATGGCGTTGTGGGTGATCGCGCTCACCGTATTATTCTTTAACAATTATACACCGGCAAAGGGCGAGTCGGCCCAGCAACGGGCCCCGCAGGGCCAAATGCCTCGTCTGACAGTACCTGATTTTGACCTACTTAATGAGGAGAAAATTATTGCACTAGCTGCAGCCGAGATTCCTCGAACTACAGAAATACAGGAGAGTATGTTTGTAGAATCTGCACCTTATATCAGAGAGACACTGGTTCCTCAAGGTGCGATTGAGTTCAAAGACCTTAATCAATATCTAACGCATTTCAAGATTACTGAACAAACTCTGGAAAGACTGAGATCTGAAAATGTCCCAGACGCTGTATTGGCAAAGTTATCGGGTAGAAAAGATCGACGATTCACCAAAAGAGAGTTGGATAATCTGACAGAAATGCTGACAGAGAGAGAAAAGGAGCAATATCAATCGCTGATTTTAAAGCATGCTCATCACGGTTACTTTTTACTAACTGATCTAGAACCTGGTCAGCCTCTATTGAAGAGTAAGCTACATGTCGATCGACAGAGGCTTATTGAAGATCGAACCTTAGTTGATAAGCGCGCCATGTCCGTTCAAGTTGACAGTGCAATCGCCGTGGCGGGCTTTATTAAGCCCTATAGCTGGGTGGACGTGCTGGTCACCTTGAATAACCCGCAACGAACCAAGACCGTACTCCGTAACGTTTTGGTCCTGGCCGTCGATGACATCAACGAACGCAATGACAACGACAATAAAGCCAAAGAGAAAGTCAGCATAGTGACGTTGCAAATCAAGCCGGAGGAAGCGGAAGCACTGGCCTTGGCCTCACGCGCTGGCAAATTGCACTTGTCACTCAGAAATCCGCAAGACACGGAACCAGTGAAAACGAGAGGTTTCACTCTCGAAAAGCTTTTGGCTTTGGATGTGCCCTCGATACCCAAAAGCAGGTTACATAAAGTCAACGTGATTCGGGGTACGGAGCAGCAAGTTAAAACGTTTAAACTAGGCACAAATTAGAACTTCCGAGTCGTCAGGTCAAATTGAATTAGCAGACTTAGTCTTATTTAAAGGATAGCCGCACGGATGATCGTACCATACCAGGCTGTACGCTTGACAGTAGGGATTGCGCTTTTAAGTATTACCTGCTGTCTCATACCTTCAGCCCAAGCGCAGCAGAAACCAGCTCAAGCCGAGAAGAAGCTTAAGCTGGAGGTGCATGCCCAGTCTATGGAACGCTATACGGTCTCGCTGGGGCAATCCGTCGTTATTAATGCCGCAAATGCGGTGAAACAAGTGTCATTGGCGGAACCGACCATTGCCGACAGTGTGCTGCTGTCTCCGAAGCAAATCTATGTGATTGGCAAGAGTATTGGCACCACCACGCTAACGGTGTGGGATGGCAAAGGTAACATTGCGGTTTTGGACATCGAAGTGGCGCCTGACATTGTGGGGCTAAAAGATAACTTGCGGCAAATTTTGCCATCCGAGAATATTGGCGTCACGACAGCTAAGGATGGTTTGACACTTTTTGGCGATGTTTCCAGCGCCACGCATCTGGAGCAAGCTCTGACGGTTGCGGAATTGTACGCACCTGAAAAGGTGACCAATCTCATGCAGGTCTCCGGCGTGCATCAAGTGATGCTCGAGGTCCGTGTGGCTGAGATGTCCACGACCCTCACGAAACGGCTGGGGATTAACTTTACGGCGTTCACCGGTGGCACATTTTTCGGTCTGAATCTGTTCAGCAATTTGGTGGCGATTGATGAATTGGGTTTTGGTAATAATAACCCAATTCCATTTCTCGATGCTGTGATCTCGCCATCGATCAACTCCATTCTTCAATTCGGTGCGAAAGGCGTGACAGTTACCGGGTTTATCGACGCCTTAAAAGGGGACGGGCTCGTCAAGGTCCTGGCCGAACCCACACTCGTGGCGCTTAGCGGTCAAAAGGCGAGTTTTTTAGCGGGTGGCGAATTTCCAATACTGGTGCCCCAAAGCAACGATCAGGTCACAGTTGAATTTCGCTCTTTCGGTGTGGCCCTCAGTTTTACGCCAACCGTGATCGACTCGGACAAAATCAGTATCCAGGTTTCACCCGAGGTCTCGGAATTGGACTTTACCACGGCGGTGACGTTCGCTGGCACGCGCATTCCCGGGCTTAACGTCAGACGGGCGTCAACGGTCATCGAGCTGGCAGACGGACAAAGTTTTGCGATTGCCGGGCTGCTGCAGGAGAGAATTCGAGAAGTGGTCTCCAAATTCCCGCTTTTGGGGGAGATACCCATTTTGGGCGCCTTATTTCGCAGCAGTTCATTTGAACGCGGGGAAACGGAACTCATCATTATTGTGACGCCGCGCCTGGTGAAACCGCTTGATATGGCCACGCAGTCGCTGCCCACAGATCACTATGTCGAACCCAATGATGTGGATTTTTTTCTCTTCGGCCGACTGCAAGGAAAAGGTCCGAAGGAGAGGCGCCAGGGCAAATTGGACGGTATGTTCGGGTACATCACAGCCCCTTGAGAGGACGCAGCATCATGACCTCACCCCAGATCGGTTTTCTCTGCGGTCTCATCGCCGCTCTCGGTATGGGTTGTGCGACCACCGTCAATCCTACGGCGAAGTCTTTTGGTCTCTCACATCGACAGGCGACAACGAGCCAGACATTGAATCCCTCGGCGAGCCATGACCTGAAGCGAGTAGAGGGATTCAATGGCGCCGCCGCCAAGCTGGCGATGGAGAGATATCACAAAAGTTTCCAAGACGTGCCAACGCAGCAGCAGTTCGTCCTGCGCACCGGTGATCTCCCCCAGTGACGTCATCGGGTAGCCTAAGTCGGTGCAGCTCGCACGGGTTAAAAGGAGTGGAAACCATGTTCAAGCGTCGTGTTGGCAACCGCAAAGGCAATGCCATGATTGAATTCGCCCTCGTTTTGCCTTTGCTACTGAGCATTTTGGGAGGAGTGACCGATTTCGGTCTGATCTTTTTTGTCTCCCACACGGTGCAAAACGCGGCGCGGGAGGGAGCTCGTTTGGCGGTCACTTTAGATTTTGATACGGGTACAGCCGCCTCGACTGCCGAAGCTCGGGTTCGTGAGAGAATGCCCTCGACCGGTTTGTTTGCCAATTTCAATACAGTTTTCGTGAACCGGAATGATTGTGACGTGAGTGTGCGGGTTGAAGGAGACGTGCCGTTCTTCTTTTTGAGAATTCTTCCTGGCTTTGCCGAGCCTCGTCACATTGCCCGCGAGGTCACCATGCGTTACGAGCGTTGTGGCGATAATGCTCCACCCGTAACATCGTAGGAGGATGAGACATGCGTTGGCGTCTCTCTGCTCTGGCGCAACATCTGGCCAATACCAAGGGCCAAGTTTTGATCTTTGTGGCGCTTTCATCGTTCGTCCTCATCGGATTTGCAGCCTTGTCCACCGACTTCGGCAACTACTCGAACGAGCGTCAGCGGCTCCAAAATGCCCTGGATGCCGCCGCCTTGGCGGGCGCTCAACACCTACCGCTCAGAGCCTCTAATGCTGCTGAGGCCGCCCTCATGTTTGCCGACGCGGATGCGGACGCCCGCAAGTTTGCCAAAATCAACGATGACAAGCTTGATCTGGGCAGACTTACCGTCAACTTCGGCTGTCTTGTCAAAGCGAATGAGGATGGATTAGGGGGCGCAGACCCAATTGAGATCTTGACACTCTGTCCTCAACTACAGGTCGAGGCAGCGGCATTTACCTGCCAAAACAACCGGTGTTTCCATGACTGTCCAGTGAGTCTGACCGGCGCAGTGGGCGAGGCTCTCCAAAAGTGCAACACCATCCGGGTACAGGCGAGCAAAGAGGTCAGCCTGTTTCTCGCCCCCGTCGTCGGGGCAGTGGGCAGTACCACCACAAATCTTGAGGGCGTTGCCTGCCGTGGCAGTACTTGTGGCGCCCCGGCGGAGGCGGCAATCGTCATGATGATCGACCGGTCCAATAGTATGGGAGAGGGGGGGGACCCTAATAGACTCGACCAGGCGAAGCTAGGGGCAATCTCTATTTTGAATGCTGATTTTCTCGTCCCTGAGCTACACGTGGTGGCATTGGCCACCACACCTCTCGCTCCTGGTAATGACCAGCATGTATTAGCGCCATCTCTCACGCCTAATTATGACGAATTAATCGGGACGGTAAACTTGCTGGTCACACAACCTGGCCAGACCGATTTACACACACCAATCGAGGAGGCTACCGCGCTTCTCACAACGAATCCTCTGGCAGCAGGGAAGAGTAGAGTCATTATTCTACTCACGGATGGTGTCCCAAACACCATAGGCCCAGCCTGCACCCAGGCTCTCGATGCCGCCGACGCGGCCAAGGCACAGGAGATACAAATATATACCATTTTTTATGGGACTCAAGAGCTTCAGAACCAAACTTGTCCCGACGACGGCACGCTGACTGCGGTTGCACTTCTGGCGCGCATGGCGTCGGGAAGTTCGCAGGACAATCCCAACTGTGTAGACGAAAGTAGCCATACCGACCATTTCTCGTGCGCCTCTGATGGAGAGGATTTAGCCCCGATTTTTCAAGGGATTATCAGACAGGTTACTGTCGGTGACGGCTCCTCCCTCATCGACCTAACCGGATTTATTTAATGCACGAAAGGGAACGCCCATGGCGGCTCGATTTGTAGCCGAACTGGACATACAAGACGACAACATCCGGCGCGAATTTGCGAGTATTCTGGAATCACGGCCCGATTGTCGCGTCCTCACCCCTGATGACCGCGACAGCCCGGATCTCGTCATTACGGACATGCGGCGACCTTATCAGGAAGTGCTGCAACATGTGAGTTTCCTCCGTCAGCGCGCACTATCGGCCACATTTTTTGTGACCGGACATTACATTGACGCGGACGATTTGGTCCAGCTCATGCGGGCAGATATTGCCGACTTTATTTCCTTGCCGCTCAAAGCAGAGGTGCTTACGCAGTCCGTCGAACGGTTTGTCGAACACCGTGAGCAGACCGAACAACTGCGTCCCAAGAAGTCGGGCAAGCTCATCAACTTGATGGGCAGTAAGGGCGGTATTGGCACCACCACGATTGCAGTCAATCTTGCCGTTAGCTTGAAAGAGAGGGACCGTGAAAAAAGCGTTGCCCTGGTCGATCTGGATTTGCAATTTGGCGATGTCGCCCTGTTCTTAGACCTGAAGCCCAAACACAGCATTATCCATGCGGCTCGGGATTTGGAGCGTGTCTCCAATAGCGAGTTTATGCAAGGTATCCTGACCGAACACGAGGCTTCCAAGGTCTCGATTTTGCCATCGGCCAATACCAATGAAGACTTCCAGCTGCAGCCCGAAGCCGTGTGCAAGACGATCGAAGTCCTCTTGTCCATGTTTGACTATGTGGTTGTGGATAGCGGCCATGTCATCCATGAGATTACCTCGGAAGTCCTGCGTCGTTTTCCGTCACTCTATCTGGTCTCCACACTTCATCTTCCAGTGGTTCGAAACACGGAAAGGTTTTTATCATATATGTCTCATCATGAAGATATACGATTGATCATCAACCGTCATAAATCAAAGTATGAAGAAATCTCTGTCAGTGATTTTAGCAAAGCGTATAAAGAGGTTTTTTTTGCCATCCCCAATGATTACTATATGACCTCTTCTTTTCTCAATCAGGCTAAACCCATTCCCTATTTATCGAAACGGGGAACATTGACCAAAAAGTATCGGCAGCTGGCTGCTAAAGTGGCTTAAGAATTGGGAAGGGCGCCAACATGATGCGAGTCACGATGGGGGCGAGACCCGCCCCGGATAGGAAACGAGAACGAGAAACTTTAGACGGACAGCAACCCGCGTGGTCAGAGTCTGAAAACCATCACCGGGTGAAACTGATCTACGATAATCAGCAATTGCACGAGCTAGCCCGCACGATTCATCAAGAGACGGTCGACGAAAACGAATATAACGCTGAGCGCCTCACAGAGCTGAAAGCCAGCGGCAGAAAAACCGAGAGCTATCAATACGTACAGCCTTATGTCACGCAAAAAGTCAACGCGTATGCCAGCAATCCCGCCACCAGGATCCCCCTGACCCCTCAAGATCGAGCCAACGTCATTGAAGCGGTCATCAATGAGATTCTGGGTTACGGTCCCTTAGAGCCATTGCTGGATGATGACAGCATTTCTGATATCTTGGTCAATACCTACGATAAGGTCTACGTTGAACGCCGGGGCAAAGGGAGTTTAGAGGCGCTTCCCTACGTCCGCTTTACCGACAACGGGCACCTCAAGAGCACCATCGACCGCATTGTCAATGATGTCGGCCGCACGATCGACGAGAATTCGCCAATGGTCGATGCGCGGTTAGACCGCATTCGGGACGGTCGGGTGGTGCAGCGAGTGAGGGTAAATGCCATCATTGCGCCTTTGTCCATTGAAGGCCCGGTTTTGTCCATTCGCAAGTTTCCTCAAGATCACATGACGTTGCAGAGTCTGGTCCGGAATGCAACGATCACCCAAAACATCGCCAATTTACTAGATAAGATCTGTAAAGCCAAACTCAACGTGTTGATTTCCGGCGGTACAGGCAGCGGCAAAACGACCTTGCTCAATGCGTTGTCCGGAGCCATTCCCGGACAGGAACGGATTATTACCATCGAGGATACCGCCGAGCTCAATCTGCAACAATCACATGTCGTGCGGCTAGAGACCCGGCCTCCCAACCCGAATCAACAAAGCGGCCCAATCACACAGCGGGACCTGGTTCGCAATAGCCTGAGAATGCGCCCCGACCGCATTATTGTCGGCGAGGTGCGGGGTGACGAGGCGCTAGATATGCTGCAGGCGATGAATACCGGCCACGAGGGCTCCCTCACCACGATTCACGCCAATAACGGCCGCGATGCCCTCTCGCGGCTTGAAACTATGGTGGCGATGGCCACCGGCAATACGTCGTCCCATTTCATCCGGCAGTCGATTAGCCGAGCCTTTGATGTCATTTTGCATATGTCGCGTCTTGGCGACAGCCGCAAACTCGTCAGTCTCATTGAAATCACCGGGATGCAGGATGACATCATCACCATGCAAGAAATTTTTACCTTTGACCAAGCCGGCCTTGAAAACGGCCTTGTACAGGGTTCATTTAAGGCTAAGGGGATCACCCCGGAATTTATCGACCGCTTTCGGAAGCGAAGCATTCCATTCCCCGACTCCGATTTCGACATGTTTAAAGCCAATTAAGGCGCCGGCAACGCTACTGGCTCGCCCACAGGCACAATGGATTGGGAGCAATATGGACACCACTCTGTTTTACACATTTGCCCTCTCCGGCTTAGCCCTCTTGGTAGCAGCGGCTTGGTGCCTCATCGTGCCTGAGAAGCCGGACGCAATCCGAGGACGTCTGCAGGAATGGCTCAACTGGGAGACCTACGATCAGCCCAATGATCGCTCTCACGACCGCGGTGTGAGACTGCGGACAACACTCGGATTCTACCACCGCATACCCGGATATGTGGCCTTGCAGCGCACGCTCGAACAAGTGAACAGCCGACTCACGCCTTGGCGATTTGCATTATTGATTCTGTCGGTGTCGGGCGCGGGCTTTGTCTTGATTGGGTCATTGACAAACGACCCCGTGCGAGGGGTCATCGCCGCGCTTTTAGCGGGTTCCGTGCCGTGTTTCATCCTACGGTATCACAAGCAGCAATACTTAAAAAAATTCGAACGCCAACTGCCAGAAGCCCTAGATATGCTGGCTCGGAGTTTATGGGCTGGGAACACCCTCCAAGTGGGTATGCGCAATATTGGCGACGATTTCGATCCGCCGGTGAGCCTCGAATTCAATAAGACGTGTGAGCTCATCGATTTTGGTGTAAGCATACCAGTGGCGTTGGAGGAGATGGCAAAACGCGTGGATTACCCGGAACTGCGCTATTTTGTCACCGCGGTAATGGTCCAACGAGAAACCGGGGGGAATTTAGCGGATATTTTGGCACGAACCGCCGAGTTGATTTATGGTCGGCTAGAGTTTCGAGAACGGGTCAAAACGCTCTCTGCCGAAGGCAAGCTTTCATCTTATGTGTTGGGCATTCTCCCTTTTCTACTCTTTGGCTTTATTTACTTGAGAAGCCCCGACTACTTCAGTGTCCTCTTTGAAAGTTCCTACGGTAAGCTGATCTTAGGCGGTACAGTCGTTTGGATGATCGTTGGGTTTTTTATCGTGCGATCTATGACTGATATTAAAGCATAGGGAACAGAGAGATGATTCAATATATATTATCCAATTGGATTGGAACTCTGTTCATCTGCTCTTCTATTGTCATGCTGGGTGTCGGATTCGTCTTTCTGTACTACGACACAAAAACCCCACGCGATTGGCAACGCCGCATTCGCGGCCTTACGGACATCACCCACCCTGCGCTTTCGAATCGGCCTCGACGGCGCCGCCGCTGGTGGCAACATCTCTTGAATCTGTTGGGAAAATGGTTCAAACCTCGTCGTGGGAGTGAGATTTCCCGCACCCAGAGCCTGCTTATCCAAGCCGGATATCGTAGCCAAGATGATCTCAATATCTACTATGGTCTGAAATACGGCTTAATGATCTATCTTCCGACCATGTCGTATCTTATCACGGGTATCAAGATGGAACAATTGCCTCAGCAATACCATATGTTTATGCCTACGTCCTTGATCTTCTTTGCACTTGTAGGCACCTTTTTACCCGAAATTGTGTTAAAGACGAAGGTTAGAGGGCGAAGAGATGAAATATGGCGTGGCTTTCCCGATGCTTTGGACCTGATGTCTCTATGTGTTGAATCTGGCTTGAGTATCGACGCATCCCTGCATCGAGTGGCCAATGATATTCGTTTGACCCATCCGATATTGGGCCGGGAACTGAGAATTGTCTCAGACAATATCCGCGCGGGTCAGGCGCGTGCAGAAGCACTGGGACAGCTCAATACGCGTACCGCTATAGAGGATATCCAAAATTTCACCAGCCTGGTCATTCAAACTGACAAACTCGGCGTCAGTATTACGCAGGGGATGAAAAAAATTGCCGAATCGATGCGGACCAAACGCCGTAATCAAGCGGAGAAGTTAGCCAACGAGCTACCGGTTAAGCTTCTTTTTCCATTAATGATTTTTTTCTTACCATCCATTATGGTAGTATTGCTATTACCTGCGTTGCTTTCGATTCTACAAGCCTTCTAAAACATGAGTTATTTAGCTGTTTCCATGGATCACAATCTGGTTTAAGATATCTAATATTGGTGGCGTCGATGCTCAAAGTCAGAGTAAATATGCAACAAAACTATGAAGGCTTGCGGTACCCAATGGCAAGCGTTGTTATCGTTTTTATCGGCGTGATCAGTAGCGGCTGTGCATCATTCTCGACATCGAAAAATGAATTGCCCGACGCGCATCAGATCATCACGGCCGAACAGGCCAAAGTAGAAGACGTTCTAAAACCCCTGCCAGCCATGACCAGTACCGACTATGAAGCAGCAGGCGACCGGTATCGACATCAAGGCGAGCTATCGATGGCCTTCTTACAATACGAAAAAGCGCTGCACTTGGCTCCGAACGACCTCGAAGTGCGTTACAAAAGAGGCCGCTTATTTTTACAAAAGGGCGACATTCAAGAAGCCATTCAGTCTTTTCAAACGATTATCAAACAGGACGAGACTTATAGCTTGGCCCATCAAGGTTTAGGAGAAGCTTATTTTCGAGTTCCGGAGCTACAGAAAGCTGAGGCGAGTTGCCACAAGGCGATAGAGTTGGACAAAACGTCATGGATCGCTTACAACTGCTTAGGCATGATTTATGACCGCCAAGAACGTTTTGAAGAAGCGGTTAAGGCTTATCAGACCGCACATGAACTTCAACCTCATCGCAGCATGGTGTTGAACAATCTCGGCATTTCCTATTATGCTCAAGGAAAATATGAAAAAGCGTTGGAAACCCTTCAAAAAGCCTTAACACTTGAGAAGGATTCTGCCAGGATCTATAATAACATCGGTATCGTTTTGAGCAAATTGGGCCGCTCTGGAGAGGCGTTCGACATGTTTGCCAAAAGTGGCAACTCCGCCCAAGCTCACAACAATCTAGGGGTTCTACACATGGCCGCGGGCCAGTATCGAGAGGCGATTGCATCCTTTGAAAAAGCAATTGCCAGCCACCCAAATTACTATGAGACGGCGAGACAGAATCTAACTCTGGCACGCCGGGCATTGGCAACGCCTCACAACGGAGATGCGGCGCCATTCAAGACGCTACACCCGAAGTAATAGAGTCGGCTGGCTCATGCGCCGCCGTTTTGAGCTGGCATTTTATGTGTTTTACAACACACCGTTAGGGGAATTCATCATGGCATGGCAGTTAAGGCTAGGATACGTGGTCCTCATCACCCTTGTATGGCTCTCGACAGCCATGGCAGTCACATTTGTATTCGAGAATGTCGATTCCAACGACCCTCCAGCTGACCCTCTGGACACGGAAGCCGGCGATTTACCTATCACTGCTTCAGATGCGTCACGCCATGCCCGGCTGGTCTCGGACTCTATTGACCTCACAGACGAGCTGATGCAGATCATCGGTCGTATCGAATCCGACTCCGATGTGGATATGTATCGCGTGCATATATCGCTGCCTGATGAGTTCTCTGCGACCACCATTAACGTCCCCGGCGTGACCATCGAAGATTCACAGCTTTTCTTGTTTGATCAAGATGGCAGAGGCATTTGTGCCAATGAGGACAATCCCAGCTTACTCGCCAGTGATCCTCTCGTCTTTTTTGCCAGCTTGCCTAAAGGATTTTGCGACATCCCGGCACCGGGATTTTACTATCTGGCCATCTCGACATCGGTCCGGGATCCGATTAACGCGGATGGAGACGAAATCTTTCCGGATCCGCCTTTGAATGAAAGGCAGACGCTTCTCCTACCGGAGAGTTTGGCTCCAGTCGTCGATTGGGTCGATCCAAGTGGCATCGGCAATTATGTCTTTCAACTGACCGGCGTCAACTTTCCACTTCCTGAGTGCTCTCAGCAAACGATTGCAGAGGGTCTAGATGGCGAGCGCATCCTTAGCCTGCAAGCTCAAGACGTAAAGTTGGGTCTCCAATCGATCACGGTGAAAAGCTCTAGCAATGTGGATGAACTCATCATTCCCAATTTCACGACCGGAACGACGGCCCCTGTGACGGTTGAGGCAATCAACTTAAACCGAAATACGGCGCCGACAGTCGAAGTCGTAGTGACCAACACCCGCGGTCTTTCGACCACATGCACCTTAAGTGCCCTGCAAGAACCTGAAGAGCCCAAAAAGGCGCCGAGTTGCGTGGATGTGTTTAGTCTAGAGGGATTGCCGGCCGTCGAAACGACGGTGCAGGACACGGAGAGCGGGCTGCACCGCGTCGAACTACTCTTTGTGAAGAATGCCAGCGTAACCGTCGATGGCGCTCCGCTCCCCACTGCGGAGGGCAATGACTTCATCGAGTTCAACCCGCCAACGACAGAGCCGGTAGTGATTCGGGCGGAAAAAATTAACCTCGACAAACGGGCAACCGTACTCGTTGAAGTGTTCGATAACGATATCCCAGAACCGAATTCCGCTATCTGTGATCCGATCCTGTTCACACTCTTCGCTGCGACACAAAAGACATATCGTGACATCCCCGAATTTGACCGCTTTATCACGGTTCAAAACGGGAACGGCACCCCAGGATCAAGCCTCACGGAGGTGTCGATTCAAGTGAATGGAGCGCCTAAGCATAAGATCAAACTGGGCAATGGTGAAGTCGTACAGCTCGATGTCACAGCAGAGATGCATCAGGTCTTAAACACCATGACATTCAAAGGTAGGGGTCTGCCCGGCACACAGGCCAGCATTGCGATTTCGAATCAGCAACCGCAGATCGCACCGCCCGCATTTTCCGGGTTTATCTTGCGGGGTTCCGGGGCACAGCATTTTTCCGGACCAAAACCTAATTTCGAGTGGGGACAGTAATCAATACGGCTGGGAGTCATTAGGAGCTGGCTCCTAATGACTTCCCAACCGGGTTTTCACCACCAACTTCGCCAACCACACCCCATACTGCACCTTATCTCGCCAGCGTTCGCGCATACGCAGATAAAAGCGCGAACGCGCTACCATACCCGTATCGGGTTCCACACCGGCAAACCAACCCCGCTCCACCGTCCCGGCCAATAACCGCACCACCGCATCCGTCCGCACCTGCTGTAATACTGATTCCGGCAACCCTACGCCGCACATGGTGTGTGCGAGCGAGAGACCCAAGTCCAACATGCGCCGACACCCCAGGCGGCTGGCGCGCGCCCGCATTCGCGCCCACGGCATCTCCGGATAGGTGCGAATGAGTTGGGCGATATCGGAGAGCCAACCCAAGCGCTCCCAGCAGTGCTTCGAGCCGTGGATGCACAGCATCAAGACCAGGTCTTCAGGTGCAAAACTAGGAACCTGAGCATCGGCAAGCGAGATGGATTCCAGACGCTCCCACACCTGAATGACGTCGAGGGGCAAGGCAAATGCACGGTCGGGGTACTCCATCGCAGCGGTAATCCCCCAATGCAGATCGACGGAAATGTCGTCCGCCTCGTGGATCATGGAATAGGCACAACGGGACAATCGTGCCATCTCATCCTCCACGTTCATCGCCGTGCTCTTAAGGCGAAATCCCTGCGACAACAGCATCTGCATGGCAGTCCTACAATCGCGTTCCGGCACCAAAATATCGAGATCGCCAAATTGCCGCAGAGCGAGATTGCCGTAGGCGGCAACGGCTAAAGCTGGCCCTTTGAAGGGAACCGCGATGATCCCGTGCGCCTCGAACTGACGTAGCAGGTCGAGAAGTTTATCCGTCAGGCGGTGATTATGCAGCTTGTTGGCATAGAAGTAGGAGCGCAGCTGTTGGTAGGCCGCATCCGGCACGGAGGTCGAATCGGCACGGTCGAGATGCCAGTACAATAGAGGCAAAATCCCATGCTGCATCGCGAGCGGGGTGATCTCATCCCAGTCCAAATCCTCACGTAGCAAGGCTTGAAAACGGGTCGCCCAGGTCTCCGAGACGTCGACGCCGACACAGCCAAGCAACAACTCGGCTTCCGGCGGCAAACGTACAGAAGCTTGTCGATTCACTGCCGAGCGCCACATCAAACCGGATCTCCATCTGCAATCAGGCGGCGCAGCAATGCGGGCATGTCATCAAAATCGCGACCGACCGCCATGCGGTAGCACCGACAGGTCCGCACGAGGGCAGCCAACCGATCCAGGTGCTGCTGTGACGAAACCGCCTCAGTCAACAACACATTCGGCACGAGCTCAAGCAACGCTGTATCATGCGTGATCGGGGTCAGCTGGCTTGTCACCGCCTCGGCCACCGCCGGAAAAACAAGCACCGAGGGCTTACACGTCCAGACGAATCGGGGGCCATACACCGTTTCAAAGCGAAGCTGATGTTTCACCCATCCATGTCCTTTGGGCGGTCGGACCCAATCTTGCAATTCCGGAAAAAAGCGTGTCGTGGCATCCGTCACATCGATCGCATCCGGAAAGGCCAGCACTTCGATGCCATCTGGCTCGTGAACCGGCTCATGGGCGAGAAACAGCATATCATCGCTAAGCAGATCCCACCCCGCGCGCAACATGGCAAGCGTCAAGGTCGTTTTCCCCGCCCCGCTCGTCCCCGGCATGAGAATACCCATCCCGTCCATACACACGCCAGCCGCATGCAAGCTATAGCGCTGCCGACGCTTCAACAGCTCCATCAAAGGAATGGTAAATAATGGGCAAGTGAGTAGCCACAAATTGTCTTGGGTCGCCTCGGTATAAGACACCTGAACCCGCCCCTGTCGGGCATCGCACAAGACCCGGGCCGCATCACCGTAACGGATGTAGAGCTGGTCTGCCACCGCCGCATAAACCACCTCGCCGACTGGTGGGTCATACACCGGACGCAGCACGCCTAACGGCCGCCTCACCACATGGGACGCGCCGTCAGCCACCTGGTCAAAGGTGAACCGAAGCGCCGCCTCAGGTCTATCATCAGTGGGGAAATGGCGTAGGCGGGTGTGCAGAGCCTCTAAGATTTGCGGCCGATCACTGTCGATCACAAGACGGACATCATGGAAGACGTAGGAGCCGGAATAGCGGGGATGCAACATGGACGGTACCCCTGCCAACCTCAGGGGGTCTCAGCTAGAAATAAAAGCTCTTCGGCGACAAGTTCCTGTAAAAGTTCCATAACGTCTGCCCGAATTGCTTCGGCGGAGGCCTCATACGTTTCACAAACAATGGTAATCATCTCATCAATGCATTTCGTCCCATCACACAGATCCCAAACACAATGGCCGACCTCGTTTAGTTCGTAATACTGACCACTATGGAGGCTGAGCAGGATCATCGTGTCAGAAGCCTGTTGAGTCAAAACCTGGTCCGACCGGCGCAGACAGCTTTCCGGCAGCAGCATAAACGCCTCATGTTTGAATCTATTAAAACTGCCAATACTGAAAAAAGGGTAAAGACATGGCAGGCACGGGATTGATGCCACGCTGTGAAAAATCCGGTACCAATCCCTGTTCGTCAGTCGAGCAAACGACGCACCCGCCCGCTTTTGACTCAGCCGAGCACGAGCCCGCGTCCGAGGTCACCGTGCAAGGACCACGCCCTCGCAAAACCTCCTGTGTCGACGAACACCTCGGGACTTCACCCTCGGAGCAAAAGGCGACGGTCTTAGCAGGCGCACCTGGGTTGTTTTGCAGTTCCTTACCGCCTGGAGGGACAGCCGACTCCGGCGGCTCGGGTTCGACGGCTAAGCCCGAAACACCTGGTGCGCCTCGCGGACCGGAATCACCCACAGGCCCCTTGTCACCGGGTTCACCCGGTTCACCGGGTTCACCCGGTTCACCCGGTTCCCCCTGAAAACCTTGCTCACCCGGTAAGCCCTGAAAACCCTGCGGACCCCGAGGCCCCATCGGCCCAATGGCTCCTTGTAGTCCCACGCCACCACGCGGCCCTGCTTGACCCGGCTCACCACGAGGACCCTGCTCACCACGCGCCCCCTGCAAGCCCGCCAGCCCCATCGGTCCTGAGGGGCCTATAGGCCCCTCAGGGCCTGGGGCACCAGCAATACCCAGGGGTCCTTCCGCACCGCGCGGACCCTGCTCACCGCGCGGTCCCTCCAAACCCCGTTCACCCTGTAGGCCTTGCTTACCCGGCAAACCCGGTTCACCACGCAGCCCCTGCTCACCCCGGGGTCCCGATTCGCCCTGCAGCCCTTGCGGGCCCTGTTCACCTCGGGGTCCTGGCTCACCACGCAGTCCTTGCGGCCCAATCGCCACGTCCACGACATTCAGTCCCTGACCTCTGCCCGAGGAAGAACCCATCGCTGACATCGTCACGCGATAGGTTCCCGGCGGCAATGCTGGTGGCAAATACACCACGACCTCATCCTCGTCGACCTCTGCCACCTCAAGGGCATGGCTGCCCATCGTCACCGACAACGTATGCGCATCGCAACCTAAAAAGGCCCCTTTCAGAGAGAGTTCACCGATATCGAGATTCACCGAGGCGCTTTCGATCACTAATACGGGAGCGGTTTTAGGGGGTCGCTCACCGGTAGAAGGTCCATCGATTGGCCTAGGCTCTCTAGCTTCCGAAACCTGAACCTCAATCACCAATTCGGCGCGCGAAATAATCGCATCGTCATGATAAAACATCCGCAACTTACCTGCAGGAACTGCTTGTATACGCCTGAGAATGTCTTCCGGGCGCAAGGCCTCCAGCAAGTCTAACACCACGTCCACCGGCTCACCCAGGGGCAAACCTTGCGGCATCGGGACCGGGAAGTCTTCCAGTTCATCGAGATACACCACATCATCTGGACTCTCTTCTTGCTGGAGTGTCAACGTCAGGGTCACAGCGCGCCAAAGGCTGGCATCCGTGAAGACACCCAACGCCATCTGAGACGAAAAGTTAAAGGTCCACATGGTGATTTCATTAATGCCATCACCAAGCAGCGATCCCCGATCCCAACGCCGGAACGGCCATATTTCAAAATCGCCATTGACGAGTTTCTCAACTTCCGCTGAGGAGACGATATCAGGGGTCTGCTCGCCCCACACCGTCGCTCTAAACGCAAGCGTATCCCCTTGCACACTCGATAGGCCACCGAGAATCACAGAGACGGCAACGCACAAGGCAAGCAACTTCCCTGTTGTCGTAGCCCACATAACCGCTCCACCCTTTTTGCCACCCGACAAAACATTAACTTAAGTTCGTTTTTTTTCAATATATGAGTTGCTATATTAGAAAAAGCTTATATCTTTGACAAGATATTTCTTTGACATAGCCTCCAAAAACTTATAATTTATTTTAAATCAAAGTTTTAACTAGAAAGTTTTTCCCGTTATAAATCATGGATAACCCTAATTAGAGAAGCTCTATTTTGATTTCGAATACAAGAATCTAATTCTGAGAGGGTAGGACGAGGCGGGATATGGGTAGAGATGGGGTACGAACTTCAGACAAGCTCTTGGAGGTGAAAACAGATCATGTCAACATCGTGATTCCGAGTGACAAACCATGTCATATCAAACCATGAAGCGAGCCAAGCTATTTTAATATCGAATGCCGTGCTATTTTGTCACCAGACAGATCGCACAACCGCCAGCAGCACTTTTGGCAAAACACGAATTCACGTCGCCGGTCACCCCGCATTCAGCCCCCACCGCACTCATCATCGTCATGCCTTCCCCACAGGTTGGCGGCTCGGTTTCCGAACAAATCGCCACGCGCAATACGGAGGAGACACTGATGCCGGAATCTGATGGTATCGAAACCTTCATGGTCGAAACTCCATGTCTATTTAGACTTTTGGGCTTCGCCGTCTGCTGACGATCTACTAAGACCGGTGCATGAACGGGAGATTCCATATTACTTATATTATTTATGCCATTGATATCATTGCTGTCCGGCGACCAGCCAGCCAACGTCGGCAGATACGCTTGCACGCCTAATGCCGCGAGTACCAAAACGGCGGCAACCGCAGCCATCGGTGCAACGAAACGCCACAGTCGGTGTCTCACAGGTCGGTGGGTGGCAGCCACGTGGCACACGTCGAGTTCCAACGCTTCGCATAGCCCCTCGACATCATCTTGACAGTACTTGCACTGGTGAACATGCCACCCCACCTCGGCCCAGCGCACAGCGCCATCCACCCTGAGTGCGCCGTCGACATATCCGCAGACTTCCTCATCGGTCGGGCATCCCATCGCCTGCCTTCTCTCGCGTCGCCGCAGCTCCATCGCATGGCCAATTGGCAGGGCACCTAGCTTGGCTTGCTCCAACCGCATCTCTAAAGCAGGCCAGATCTCCTTGAATGTCTTGGGCATCTGTACGCGTCCTTTTTTTAAAAATGGGCTCCATCCACCTGCATCACCGGAAGCCGCACCTTATAAAAATTCTTTAAACCGATGGCGACGTTTGCGCAGCTTTTGCTTGGCTTGTGCCATGTAGCTGCTGGCCGTGCCGCGTTTCATATCCAGCGCCTCAGCCACTTCGGCCTCGGTCAACTCTTGTTCGGCCGCCGTCAGTAACACACGGCTCAGCTTCGGGGAGATCTCCTCTTCAATGACCCCCGGCAGCTTAGCCTGTAATTCATGCAGCGACGCCGACCGTTCCGGGTCTTGCCCCTGTCCGCGGTGACAGAGCGATTCAATCGTTTTGACACTCACCGGCTCTTGCAACGTTCCCCTTTTTCGCTCGACAGACCGCACTTCGTCTAGGGCCACATAACGGGCAATACTCATCACCCACGTCTTGATACCCGACTTCCCCTCGAAGGAGTGAATGCCCGCGTAGGCCCGACTGAACGCTTCTTGGATACAGTCCTCGATAAAATCCTCATGGCGGTGGGCGAGCTTTTTGCGTAAGAAGCCGTAGAGTTCACCCTGGATCTGCGTGTAAAACGTCTCCCAAGCACACGCATCCGAACGCTTTAAAGCGGCGATAAACTCGGCATCGCCAAAGCTGATGTCGTCACGTTTGTCTATGTCTGTCATGACACGTCCCTGTGCGTTTTCGCGCCAACTCGTTGTGTATCGAAGACGCCCCTCCCATCGACAATACATTGGGGACAACGAGTCTTTCTAAGACATTGCAGACAAACCTCACCGCGCCCGATGAGGCGCCTCTGGCCGAAAACGGAGACGTTATCGTCCATACATGGCGGTTTGGCGCCAACTTTCTGGCGCATTGCATGTACCATCGTGTCCTAGCCCTACCCGGTATGTATTAGTTTAGTCGAGAGACGCCTACCAATCCCTACTCGATATCGATGAAAAAAAATCGATAAAATCGCGCACAAGCTGTCAGATGACCTCGCCTCGCCACACGAGGTATTGAGGGTCCATTCATATCACGATCAACCCTAAGTTCCAACCCCCAAATACGAGGTCCATCCAGGCCACAGCCGCGTCGATGTATGACTGTAGCATCCGCCAGACACACAAGCTTAAAGATTACCTGGGGATTATCTGGTGATTTCATGATTTTTTTATACATCCCCTCCTATGGACGTCAATTTATGCTTATCACCAAAAGCAACGATAAAGAAATCATTGCCGCACCATCCCATGGACTCCCGGATCGCCCCTCGCCAATCCCAAGTCATTTAAATCTCTACCGATTTACTGATTGAATATCTAAAAACTTCCAAAACCGACTAGAAATCACGAGAGGGAGGTTGAACACCCAATGCAGACTCCTAAAGTTAGCGTCATCATCATCACCTACAACCGAGCGCAACTCCTCAAGACGGCGATGCAGACCGTCCTCGCTCAAACATTTGAAGATTTCGAGCTGCTGATCATCGACGACGGCTCGCCAGACGACACGGAAAACACGGTCAAAGCGTTTCACGATCCGCGTGTCCGGTACGTCAAGCACGCCCAAAATCAGGGTGAAGGCGGGGCGAGAAACACCGGGGTACAACACGCGGAGGGCGAGTATATTGCCTTTCTCGATGACGATGATGAATGGCTCCCCGATAAACTTCAGTTGCAAGTGACACTGCTGGATGCGCAGCCGAAACAGGTCGGGTTTGTGCACAGTGCCCTGATCAACTTCTACGCTGACACTGGCGAAGAATTGGAAAAAAAAAGGTCGGTTGAGGCCGTTAGCGGCCAAGTCTTTGACAGGCTGTTGCAAGAAAATTTTGTCATTTTGTCGACCGTGATGGTCAGAAAGGCATGTTTCGATGCGGTGGGTCCATTTGACTTAAGTATTCCGGCGGGTCTGGACTACGATATGTGGGTTCGCCTCTCACAGCACTGCGAGTTTGCGTATATCGATGTGCCGCTCATTAAATACCGCATCCATCGCCACAACCTCGGCAGCAATTTTAGCTTGCAAATCCGTGGGCAAGAAGCCTTTTTTAATAAGTATGCAGCCTATATCAATGTGCCGGGCAAACCCAACAGCATGCGCTATTTCAAACTCGGTTTGTTATATGGATTCACCCATGATTTAAAAAGCGCACGGCGCATCTACCTCAAATCCATACGCCTCTACCCACTCAACCCCAAGCCCTATGTGGCGTTTCTGATGACCTTTCTAGGCCAGCGGGGCTACCAAAAAATGCTTGAGCGCATCGTCAATTAACACATGCAACCGCCAGATGCCTCTCCTCATAAAGGGGTCAAATCTAGTATTATATATATTTTAAGATATCGAGGTCTCTAAATACTATATAATACTAGATTTGACCCCTTTCTTTCCTTGATTGATTGTCCCTCTAGAGTTTCCTATAATGAGCCCGATGGCTAAAGGTCAGTTCTCTACCTCTTGTTTCCTCGTACCGGTCGGTCCGGAATAGGGTCAGCGGCGTGCCTAGAACCCTCCTGCGTTTTGAGGCTGCGCCGCGCATGGCCCGCCATGGAGTCAACGATGGATAAAACCCAATTCCTGCAAGACCTGGCAGACATTGTGGCGCCCATGCCAGTGCTCTCGGCACCGGAAGAGATGCTGGTGTATGAATGTGATGGACATACGCTGGATAAAGCGCCTCCCATCGCTGTCGCGTTCCCCACCACGACGGAGCAAGTGGTGGCCCTGGTCAAGCTGGCCAACCGCTACGATATCCCATTTGTGGCCCGCGGGGCGGGAACGGGGCTGAGTGGCGGCGCCCTCGCCCTCAATGGGGGGTTGGTCATTGAGATGAATCGCATGAACAAGATTCTGGAAATTGACTATGCCAATCAACAAGCAGTGGTGCAGCCTGGCGTGGTCAATTTGCACATCTCCATGGCAGTGGCCGAGGCTGGCTTCTACTATGCGCCCGACCCATCGAGCCAGGCGGCGTGTACGATTGGGGGCAATGTGGCGGAAAACTCCGGCGGCCCCCATACCCTGAAATATGGTGTCACCACCAATCACGTGCTGGGTCTGGAAGTGGTGTTGCCAACTGGGGACATCGTGCATCTAGGCGGCACGACCCCGGATGCACCGGGGTATGACCTCACCGGACTCTTCGTGGGCTCAGAGGGCACGTTCGGCATTGTCACCCAAATTACGATTCGTTTGATGCGCAAGCCCGAGGCAGTCAAAACCATTCTCGGCACGTTTGCCACGGTGAACGACGCCAGCAATGCGGTCAGTGGCATTATCGGCGCTGGGATCATTCCCGCCGCACTCGAAATGATGGACAACCTCACCATTCAAGCAGTAGAAGCCGCGACGGGCGCGGGGCTGCCGCTCGATGCCGGTGCGGTGTTGCTCATCGAGCTGGACGGGATGGTCAACGGGATGGAAGCCGATGCTGAGCGCATCGCTGACATGTGTAACGCACACGGCTGTCTTGGGGTTCGGGTGGCAAAGGATGAAGCGGAACGCGCCCTCTTATGGAAGGGGCGCAAGGAAGCGTTTGGGGCCATTGGCCGGCTCACCCCGAATTATTACACCCATGATGGGGTGATTCCGCGCACTCGCCTGCCCGAAGCGCTAGAGCGCCTGCTCGACATCAGCCGTAAATACAAGTTGCGCATTGCCAACGTCTTCCACGCCGGTGACGGCAATTTACATCCCCTGGTGTTGTACAACGAAAAAGATGCAGACGAATTGCAGCGGACGTTGGCTGCCGGGGAAGATATCCTGCGCGCCTGTATCGATCTTGGCGGGGTGTTGAGCGGCGAGCACGGCATTGGTTTGGAAAAGAAAAACTGTATGCCCTGGCTTTTCACCGAGGACGACCTAGACGTCATGCATCGCATCCGGCACGTCTTTAATCCCGACAATCGTTGTAACCCCGGCAAGTTGATCCCGCTGCCGAGCCGCTGCCGCTGTGGTGCGGTCACCAGCGAACCGGACGCCGGCGACTTGCGAGAGGCGGTGGCTGCCGCGACGAAAGATACCCATGTCCGCTCATGACCGTTTAATGGCGGCGCTCGAAGCAGTGGTGGGTGCTGAGTGGCTACTGACCGACACGGCGACGGCGGATTATGCCGTCGATGGGGTCACCCCATCTCTAGTGGTCTTTCCAAAGGATGAAGCGCAAGTGGCAGCGGTGCTGCGTCTGGCGGACGAACACCAGGCCACAGTGATGCCGCGCGGCGGCGGGAGCCATATCGGCTTGGGCAACGTGCCAACGCACTTGGATGTGGTGCTATCTGTGCAGCGCTTGCAGCAGCAGTTGGCCTATGAACCAGGTGATATGACCACCACGGTGCAGGCGGGATTGCGCCTGGCGGACTTACAAGCGTCTCTAAATCAACACGGCCAATTTCTCGCCCTCGATCCCTCTGCGGCAGAGACCACGACGGTCGGGGGCATCGTGGCCACGAATCTCAGTGGCCCCCGGCGGCTGCTCTACGGTAGTGCTCGCGACTTGCTGCTGGGCAGTGCGGTCATTTCGCTCGATGGGAAGCGCACCAAAGCCGGCGGACGGGTGGTGAAAAACGTCACCGGTTACGACCTCAACAAACTCTACATCGGCTCGCTCGGCACTCTGGCGGTGATTGTGGAACTCACGTGGAAAGTCCACCCCAAGCCGCCGGGCGAACAGACCTTGGGCATCGGCGTGACCCAGCGTGCGGACCTGGCCGGCATCCGTCACAGGCTGCTTCAGCTTCCCCTGCGCCTGAGTAGCCTCGTCTTGCTCAATCGGGCTGCCACCGTGGAACTCACTACCCAAACCGGCGTCGACTCTCCTGAGACCCCCTACCTCTTTCTCACTCGCTTTGAGGGTACGCCAAAGGTTTTAGAGCATCAGGCGTTGAGCATCAACACGGCGCTGCGGGCTCTCGCCCTCGCCGGTGCCGCGTCGACCCACACCTGGCACGACGATGAGCCGGTGCGTTTATGGCAGGGGCTAGAGGCTTTCCCACTGACCTTGGCCCAGACCGCCCCGGACAGCATCGTGGGCAAAGTCAGTTTGCCTATGGCGGCAACCCCCGAGTTTGTCGAGGCCATGGAGACCGCAGCCACAACGAGCGGTACGCCCTGGCCACTGCTGGTGCACGCGGGCCATGGCGTGGCCTATGTGCGCTTGACCTCGGGTGGGGCCACGGCGGATCTCATGCCACACCTGCACACCTTGGAGACATGCGTGGCGCAAGTGCAAGGGCGCCGCGTGCTCGAATATGCGCCCTTAGCCATCAAGCGGCAAACCGACGTGTGGGGGGCGAGCGGTGACGATTTTGCTTTGATGCGTGGCATCAAAACCACTTTTGATCCCCATCGCCGGCTCAATCCGGGACGTTTTTTAGGAGGATTATAACGCGTGACTGGTACGACAAGTCTACCTCTGCCCGGTTTTGACCAAATCGAGCGGCCACAGCAGGAAAAAATTTCATCGTGTATCCATTGCGGTCTCTGTCTGGATAAATGCCCGACGTACCGGACCTTGGGAACAGAAATGGATTCGCCGCGAGGCCGTGTTTACTTAATCAAAGCCGTCGATGAAGAGCGCTTGCAGATAACGCCCAACTTCGTCGATCACATGTACCTCTGCCTCGATTGCCGCGCTTGTGAAACAGCCTGTCCGTCACACGTCGAATTCGGCGATCTCATGGAGCGCGCCCGAGGCCAAATCGAACGCCACATCCCGCGCCGTTGGCAAGAGCGATGGCTGCGCCGCTTGATCTTTGCCCACTTGTTTCCCTACCCGCGCCGCCTGGAGTTGCTCTTTCAAGCGCTCAAGTACTACCAGCGCTCAGGCCTACAAGTCTTGGTCCGCCGCCTGGGCCTATTTAAACTCCTGCCGGAACACCTCGGCAAGATGGAAGCCATGACGCCGCAACTCCCATCGCGCGCCTTTACCCGCAGTGTGCCCGAGGTGATTCCAGGGCAGGCGCCGGTCAGCAAACGCGTCGGCTTTTTTTCCGGCTGCGTGATGAACCTCTTTCAGGCCGACATCCATCACGCCAGCAGCCGGGTGCTACAGGCCAACGGCTGTGATATCTGGACATGCAAACGGCAAGTCTGCTGTGGGGCCCTGCACATGCATGCCGGCGAACGAGATTTGGCCCGGGACCTGGCACGGCGCAACATCGACGCCTTTGATCAGCAAAACGTCGATGCCATCATCAACAATGCGGCCGGATGCGGCGCCCAGCTCAAAACCTACGGGGAACTCCTGGCAGAAGATCCCGCCTATGCCGGACGCGCTCAGCAGTTTAGCGCCAAAGTCCAGGATATTTCCGAATTTCTTGCGCTAGCGCCCTTGCGGGGTCCGCTCGGCTCGGTGCCCAAACGTGTGGCGTACGACGATCCATGCCATTTGGTGCATGCCCAGCGCATTCGGCAGCAACCACGCGATCTTTTGTCCCAAGTGCCCGGCCTAGAGCTGATCCCCTTTACGGATGCGGAGTTCTGCTGTGGGGCAGCGGGAATTTACAACATCACGCACCACGAGATGTCGATGCGGATTCTCGAACGCAAGATGGAGCATCTGCAAGCTGCGAACCCCGACGTCATCGCCACTGGCAATCCCGGCTGTATGATGCAACTACAAACCGGCGTGCGTCTGGCGCAGCTCGATATTCCCGTGGTCCATCCCATGACCTTGCTCGATGAAGCCTATCGCGCGGCGCCGGCACTGGAGTGATCCCATGACGCAGTCAACGGCCGCTATCCGCCCGATCGTCATTGACACCGATCCCGGGGTTGATGACGCCTTAGCCCTCATGCTGGCCCTGCGCTCACCGGAAGTGAGGGTCGACCTCATTACTACCGTCGCCGGTAACGTCCCGGTTGACCAGGCCACGGACAACGCCTGCCGCTTGCTGACGTTACTGCATGTCGACCCCTGGCCAATGCTCGTTCGGGGAGCAGCCCACCCGTTACATCGGTCACTGCACACCGCCACGCATATTCATGGCGACGACGGGCTAGGCGGCCTCACCCGTCTCATGCACCCCGATGGCACCCCGAGGTTTCCGCTTCCCACAGCAACAAACCGCCGGATTGGCCAGCCAGCGGCCCAGCACCTCATTGACCGAGTCGAAGCGGAGGGTTCAGAGCTTACCATTGTCGCTTTGGGGCCATTGACCAACATCGCCCAGGCGATCCTCCAGGCACCAGACACGATGCGACGCGTGGGACACCTCATCATCATGGGTGGGGCAGTGGCAGTTCCCGGCAATGTGACCCCCACTGCAGAATTCAACATCTTTGTGGATCCACATGCCGCGGCGATCGTGGCCGCCTCCGGCATGCGGATGACCTGGGTACCTCTAGATATCACCAGCCGGACGCGCCTTACGAAAGCCTTTCTCGATCAGCATCTGGCCGGGCAAAACACCGCCCGTGCCCAGGCCATCCGGCAACTGACGCAGGCCTGGTTCCAAGGCCCACAGCCGCGTTCCGGCATGCCGTTGCACGACCCCCTAGCCGTAGCCGTGGCAATTGCCCCAGAGGTCGTCTCCTGCACGCCCTTCCCCCTCCGTATTGAAACCCAAGGCGAGTATACGCAGGGCATGACAGTGGCGGATCGGCGCCAGCGGGCGCACGGTGCCAACGACGCGCCCATTGTCGATATCGCCCTACATGTCGACGTCGATCGCATGCTCTCACTCTTTGCCGAACGCGTCCTCACCCCCCGCTCTCCACCCCGCCCGGCCCATAAACCACAGGCGCGCGTCGTGGTCGTGGGCGGCGCCAACGTCGACCTCACCGTGCAGACCCCGAACTTACCTCAACGCGGTGAAACCGTGCAGGGTGATGCCGTGCAAACCGCGTTTGGCGGCAAGGGGGCCAATCAAGCCTTAGCCGCCAAACGCGCCGGGGCGCAGGTGGCATTCGTAGGCAAGCTTGGCGACGACAACTACGGGAACGATTTGGTCCGGTTTCTGCGGCGGGAGGGGATTGACATTTCCGCTATCCGCAAAACGTCTGAGGTACCGACAGGACTGGCCTTGATTACCGTCGATCGCAGCGGCCAAAATCAAATTACCGTCGCCTCTGGTGCCAATGCGGACTTCACACCGGAAGATCTCGATGGCTTAGCCCCCCAACTCCATCTCAGCCAGGTCTTAGTCACGCCATTAGAAAACCCCCTACCCACCATCGAGACCGCGTTGCAGCGCGCGAAAACCGCGGGTTTAATCACCATACTCAATCCGGCACCGGCACAGGAATTACCCGCCCGCCTGGCCCCTTTGATCGATTATTTAATCCCGAATGAAGTAGAGGCTGCCCTCCTGAGCGGGCAGACCATTCAGACCCCGGAGCAGGCCGGTCAGGCCGCCCGCCAACTGCAACAATCCGGGTATCGCAACGTCATTATCACCCTCGGCGAACAGGGTCTCGTCTACCTCCATGAAACATCCCCCGTGCACCTGCCAGGCCACACGGTTCAAGCCGTGGACGCCACCGCCGCCGGAGACACCTTCGTGGGCTATTTCGCCTGCGCCATTGCAGAAGGCCAAGCCCTCGCCGACGCCCTCGCCCTCGCCACTGCCGCAGCCGCCCTCTCGGTCACGCAATTCGGCGCCATGCCCTCCATCCCGGTCCGGAGTCAAATTTGACCCCTGTCGCGATACCATTGCAGGGTACGCGCCAGGCCCTGGGGCAAGGGGACTTGCGGTGCATAGCCGAAGACCTGTCGGGCTTTGCTGCTATCCAACACCCAGAAGGGTTGCAGGCGCTCAATCAGGCTCTCTCGGTTGATGACGCTCGGATGCCCTGCGATTCGTGCCCAAGCATCTGCGAGCCCAGCGGCGCTCAGGACGAGCCCGCGAGGCAGGCGAAGTTCACGGGGCGGAGGCCGGCCAAACTGTCGGGCGATTTCACAGCCGATCTCACCCCAGGTGTGACAGGCACCCCCTAAAAAGAACGTGCCACCCAAGGCGTCTGCGCATTCGGCGGCAGCCACCATGCCCTGGACCAGATCCCCGACAAAACACACGTCGATATGCAGCGTCTCGCGCCCAATGGCGGGGAGCCAACCGCGTTTGACGGCTCGGAAAAGCGATAAAAAATCAGTATCATGCGGCCCATAAATGGCACTGGGTCGCAGGACGATCACTGGCAGGCGATCCCGAGTGGCTAACACCGCTTGCTCGGCGCACAGTTTGCTCTGTCCATAGAAGCCAACCGGTTGTGGTACCTCATGTTCAGTCATTGGCTGCCCTGTTGTACTCGGTCCTGCCGCAGCGATACTGCTGATGTAAACGAACGCCTCGAGGGCAGTACTCGACTTGAGACAGACTTCCAGGAGGGTCTGCGTGCCCCCATGGTTAATGCGATCATAGTCCGAAATGACACGGGCCTTGGTGACACCAGCAAGATGAAACAGATGGGTCACGCCCTGAACTGCATACTGCAACACATCTCGGTCGTTCAGACTCCCGACCACGTATTCCACCTCATACGCCGCTAACGGGCGCCGATCGCTCGTCTCTCGTACCAGACAGCGCACTTGCCAACCACGAGCGGCCAGCTCAGCAATAAGATTAATACCAATAAACCCCGTTCCACCCGTCACCAATACACGCATCTATGCGTCCTACTCAATGCCGACTCATACCTAACCCAACCACGCGCTTTACGGTGTTCCAACTCACTTCACTACCATCGGCGACACGATGAATATCATTGACAAATCATAGTGTAGTGAATAAGATACCAAACGCCAATAGAATACGATTTTTGTCGTTATCAAGGCTATTTTCTTGCTTCCATATACCTTTCATCTAGCTCCTCGGCAAAACCATCAGCTCTTTGAGAGAGCTGTTGGGTCACTTGTGCATAGGTCATGTTATGAAACGCATGATGGATTGAGGGTAGAGACAATATGAAACTTCTTAAAAAATGCCAAAACTATACAGAAGCAACCATTGCTCGCGAACAAGGATGGTATCCCTATTTTAAAGTTGTCGAGTCTCAACAGGGGCCTGAAGCGGTCGTTGATGGCATCCGTATGATCATGCTTGGCTCAAATAACTATCTGGGTCTTACTGATCACCCGAAAGTCAAAGAAGCCACGATCAATGCCGTCAATCGTTTCGGCACGGGGTGCACGGGGTCGCGGTATCTGAATGGAACGTTAACGCTGCACGAAGAAGCAGAAGCTCGGCTCGCAAAGTTTATGCAACGTGAAGGGGTATTGCTGTTCAGCACGGGTTATCAAACTAATGTGGGCACCATCTCCTCTTTGGTGGGTAAGGGCGAGTATGTGATTACGGACCGTCAGGATCACGCTAGCATCGTCGACGGTTGCCGCCTCTCCTTTGGCAAAACCCTGAAATACCGGCACAACGACCCTGACGATCTGGAGCGCATTCTGCGCAAACTCGGTCCGGATGTGGGTAAAATGGTCGTGGTCGATGGGGTCTTCAGCATGGAAGGCAGTCTTGTCCGACTGCCGGAAGTCGCGCAACTCTGTAAGCAATATCAAGCCGTATTAATGGTGGACGATGCCCATGCCGTTGGCGTCCTCGGCGACCATGGCCGGGGCACGGCGGAGCACTTCGCCCTCGAACATAGTGTGGATATCGTCATGGGGACGTTCAGCAAATCCTTCGCCACCATGGGCGGCTATATCGCCACGGATCTACAAATCATCGACTATATCAAGCATCATTCGCGCGCCCTCATGTTTAGCGCCAGCATGGCGCCGTCAACCGTGGCCACCGTCTTGGCCGCTCTCGACATTATCGAACAAGAACCGGAGCGCCGGGAGATGTTGTGGCGCAATGCCCACCATTGGCGCCAGGGTTTGCAGCAACTCGGATTCAACACGGGTCGCAGTGCAACCCCGGTGGTGCCGGTGATTCTCGGGGAGGAGATGCTGACGTTCCAGTTCTGGAAGATGCTGTTCGATGAGGGCATTTTTACCAATCCGGTAAGCCGGCAAGCGGTTGCACCCGATGCCGCTCTGCTCCGCACGAGTGTCATTGCCACGCATACCCCCGAACAACTCGACCGAGCTCTGGACACATTTTGGCAAGTGGGCCGGGCGTTGCAGGTGATCTAGGCGATGTTGCGTATCGTGCCGCTCCCCCCACGTGATACCAAGGCGTTTCTCTCCTTGCCAAAGCGGGTGTACCAGGGCGATCCGCATTGGATACCGCCCTTGATGATGGAGCGCCAAGCGTTTCTCGATCCGCGCAAAAATCCGTTTTTCCAACACGCCAAAGTGCAACTCTTCCTCGCTCAACGCCACCAGGAACCCGTTGGGCGCCTTGCCGCCATCATTAATGACACGCATGATGCCTATCACCAGGAACACGCCGGGTTCTTTGGTCTCTTTGAATGTCTCCCAGGTGAAGGCGAGGCCGCTTCAGCCCTTTTTCAAGCGGCCGAGGCATGGCTGAGAGAACGCGGCGCAGCATTTATGCGCGGCCCGGTGAGCCTCTCGACCAATGAGCTCGATTGCGGTCTGTTGGTCGAGGGTTTTGATACCCCACCGGTGTTTCAATCGTCTTATAATCCGCCCGACTACGAGACTTATATCAAAGCCCACGGGCTGGAACCTTGTAAAAATCTGCTCGCTTATCACAAACACTACGATCCACCACTGCCCGAGCGCATCAGCAAGACGATCGAACGCTTGCGATCACGCAGCAATGTCACGGTTCGTACGATCAACAAGCGCAATCTCACGGCAGATGTACGCTGCATTACTCACATTTATAATGAAGCTTGGAGCGCCAACTGGGGATTCGTCCCCATCACCGAGGCGGAAGCCGAGCATATGGCCAAGTCCCTCAAGCTGGCAATTGTTCCCGAACTCGCACTCATCGCGGAAGTTGACGGGGAGCCGGTGGGCTGCTTTGTGGCCATTCCAGATTTAAACCCAGCTCTCAAGCGCCTGGGTGGCCGTCTAACCCCTTGGGGACTGGTGAGCTTTTTCTATCACCGGCACCGTACCCGTACGGTACGGGTGGCGATGATGGGGGTCAAAAAGCGATACCGGCGCCTCGGCATCGATCTTTTATTATTCGCCCGGGTTTGGGAGCTGGCCCCTGTCAAAGGGTTCATGCAAGCCGAATTGGCCTGGATTTTGGAGGATAACGAGCTGATGACGCGCGCCATTGAACGAATTGGCGGTATTCTCCACAAGCGCTATCAGTTGTACCAAAAAGACTTCTACCTCTCAGCCGGACGAAAATGATCGTAGCCTTGCGCCGGCAATACCGATTCGGATCCGTCCGGCTGTTTTAACGTCACATCGGCACCCCTACACACCGTGCCGACTCGCCTCAGTGCACAGTTAAACTGCTGCCCAAAATCAACCCGGATGCGGTCCATCTGCCCCGGCTCTGCGGTTAAACACAACTCAAAATCTTCACCACCATGGATGGCGTACGACAGCGGGTCGGCCTGCAGGGCCTGGGCAATGCGACGGGTGTCATCGTGCATGGGAACGGCTTCCGCCTCAATTTGCGCGCCCACGCCACTCGCTTCACAAATATGGCGCAAATCACCGGAAAGGCCATCGCTGAGGTCCAGCAAACTGTGTAGCGTGGCTCGCTGACGCAAAAACTGTGCTTCCCGCAACCGCGGCTGGGGACGTCGGTAACACGCCAGGGCGTGAGCCGTCGGCACCCCCCTAAGCGCGTCCGGCTTCAGCAACGCTTCAAGTCCCGCTTTGGCTCCACCCAGGGTTCCCGTGACCCAAATCTCATCGCCGGGCTGTGCACCGGAGCGATAGATCGCCTGCCCCTTGGGCACTTCGCCAAGGACGGTAATCGTCACCGAGACGCGCCCAGTGGTTTTCGTCAGATTGCCGCCGATAATGGGGCACGCCATGTCACGGGCTAACGCTTGCATGCCAGTATAGAGGCCATCGACAAATGCCACGTCGAGTTCAGGCGGCAATGAGAGCGCGACGACCGCACCGAGTGGCCATCCGGCCATGGCCGCAATATCGCTGACGTTGATTGCCAGACAGCGCCAGCCAATATCTTCCGGGGTGGACCAATCCAGGCGGTAATGTACCCCCTCCTCTTGCGAATCCGTGGTCAGAATGAGCTCCGACTCAGGCGACGGCTGCAGCACGGCACAATCATCCCCAATGCTTTTGACCACTTGCGAGCCGGAGGGGGCTTGTAAAAACCGTTGCAAACGGTCAATTAAAGCAAACTCGCCAATATCGCCGACGTTCACAGTTTGTCTAGATTCGCCACGCGCCAATGGCTTCTCCTCATCACATTATTAAGGCATCCCGAACCACAGCACTTTTGACTTGAGAGTGCATCGCGACACCAGTAGAGTATCGTGGCAATAGCAGCGACAACTCCCAGCGACGATCCGCTTAGGTAATGGAAAATGTGATGCTCCCATCATTTGATGCCATCTTATTTGATTTCGATGGTACCCTAGCCATTCCCAATCTCGACTTTGCCGACATGCGGCGTCAACTCAACGCCTTTACCGTCGCCCAAGGCGTCGAGGTGGATGATCTGGCTCACCTCGATATGCTCGCCCTCATGAACACCGCGATGACCCGGCTCAACCAACCGGGCGGTGAGGGCGGCCACACCTACTACCGCCAAGCCGACGCCCTTTTGCAAGCCATCGAAATGGCTGCCGCGCAGTGCGGTGGCCTGCTACCCGGTATTACGGAACTGCTGAGTGCCTTGAGATCGCGCCACATTGCCATCGGCATTGTCACCCGCAACTGCGAACCGGCAGTCCGCATTATTTTTCCCGATGTGGACACCTACTGCAGTGCACTCTACGCTCGTGAGCACGTCGAGCAGGTCAAACCCCATCCGGCCCATTTACAAGCCGCCCTCACCCACCTCGGCGTTTCGCCCGAGCGCGCCCTCATGGTGGGCGACGGCGCCATGGACATGGAAGCCGGCAAACGCCTGGGCATGTTTTCGATTGGCGTGCTCTCCGGTGCAACCCCTCGGGATCGACTCCTCGCCCACGGCGCCGATCTCATTTTGGACAGCGCCGCCGATCTGCTTCATCAGCTGCCAACCCTCACAGAATCTTCCACATGAACAGGGGCCGCATGAACCCTACCCGCCTATCGCCCGGCAAGCTTCCACCCGCTCTCCTAGAGCGCCTCTTGGGGCAGATTCCCCAGCGCGACGACCGGCTCTTGATCGGGCCGCGCCTAGGCGAAGATGCCGCCATCATCGACATGGGCGACCGACTCTTGGTCGCCAAGTCCGATCCCATTACTTTTGCGACCGACGCCATTGGCTACTACGCGGTGCACGTCAATGCCAATGACATTGCTGCCATGGGCGGCACGCCACGCTGGTTTCTGGCCACCTTGCTCCTCCCCGAAACCGACACCACCGAGAGCCTTGTCGAGACAATTTTCAACCAGATCCGAGACGCCTGTGAAGCACTGGATATCACCTTGGCGGGCGGCCATACTGAGATCACCGTCGGTCTGAATCGGCCCATTCTCTCTGGGCACATGTTAGGTGAAGTGTCCCGCGACCGTCTCGTGACCAGTGCCGGGGCCCAGGTGGGTGACTCGATTTTGCTGACCAAAGGTTTTCCCGTCGAAGGCATCAGCATCATTGCCCGCGAATGTGCGGTGCCATTGCAGGCCCTAGGCCTGTCCTCAACGACTATCGACACTTGGCAGCACTATCTCTTTTCACCTGGGATTAGCGTCGTTCGCGACGCCCAGGTCTTACACGACGCGGTAGACGTCCACGCCATGCACGATCCCACCGAAGGCGGGGTGGCCACCGGCCTGCACGAGCTGGCCCATGCCTCCGGCGTGGGGGTACATATCGATGCGGACCATTTACCGCTGCTCGACGCCGGCGCTCAACTGTGTGCCCAGTTCGGCCTCGACCCGCTTGGCACGATTGCCTCCGGTGCGCTCCTCGCCATTGTCCCCGCAGGGCAAACCGAGCGTGCCATGGCGGCCTGCCGTGCGGCCGACATCGCGTGTTACGCCATCGGCACGGTGGTGGAATCGTCCAGTGGCCGGCAACTCCACAGCGCGTCAGGCAACCAGCCGTTACCGACCTTTGCCAATGATGAAATTGTGAAGATCTTTACTTAGTCACTGCACCACCACATTCACCAAGCGGCCCGGCACCACAATCACCCGGGCCACATTTTTGCCATCGATATGGTGTTGGATGCGTGCGTCGGCCAATGCCATCGCTTCCAACTCGTCCTTGCCGATATCTAACGACACCTCCAGATTGGCTCGAACCCGGCCATTGACCTGCACGACAACCGTTTTGATCTCATCCACACACAGCGCCTCGTCGTGCACCGGCCAAGCCGCGTGCGCCAACAATCCCGTCTCGCCCAAGCGCTCCCAAAGCTCCTCGGTAATATGTGGTGCATACGGGGAGAGGACGCGCAAAAAGGCATTCACCGTCTCCCGAGGCAATGTTTTCGCCTGCGTGGCGGCATTGACAAACACCATCATATGGCTAATCGCCGTGTTCATTTTATCAATGGTGCTCGTGTCCTCCACCACTTCCTTGATGGTCTTATGCAACTGCTTCCACAACCCCGGCACGCTATCGCCTGGGGCATCCGTCAGCTTGGCATTCAAGCCGCCGGTATTTTCATCCACGACCAACCGCCAAACCCGCTGGAGAAAACGATAAATCCCCTCCACCCCGGTCATCTGCCACGGCGCACTGGCGCTGAGTGGGCCGATAAACAGCTCGTACAAACGCATCGCATCGGCACCGTATTCGGCGATGACGTCGTCGGGGTCGACCACATTGAGCTTCGACTTGGACATCTTTTCAATTTGCGTTTGCACCGGGCGCTGGCCTTGTTTGGTTTGCCAGGCACCATTTTGCTCTTCCACCTCATCCGGATAGTAGTACTTGCCGTTTTGGTCCTGGTAGGAATAGGCCAGAATCATGCCCTGATTAAAGAGCTGCTGAAAGGGCTCAATCGTGGAGACCAGGCCGCAATCGTAGAGCACCTTGTGCCAAAACCGCGAGTAGAGCAGATGCAACACGGCATGCTCGACCCCGCCCACATACAGATCTACCGGCATCCAATAGCGCTCGGCCTCGGCCGACCAGGCAGCCTGGTCGTTGTCGGGATCAATGTAGCGCAGATAGTACCAGCACGAGCCCGCCCACTGCGGCATGGTATTGGTCTCCCGCAGGCCCTTGCGCCCATCCGGTAAGGTGACCATCAGCCAATCGTCGCCGGCCCGAGCCAACGGTGGCTGCCCATCGTCCGTCGGCTTGTAGGCATCCACCGGAGGCAGAGTCAGGGGTAGTTCATCCTCCGGCAGCGCCATCATGGAACCATCTTCCAGATGCAGGATGGGAAACGGCTCTCCCCAGTAGCGCTGTCGAGAGAACAGCCAATCCCGCAGGCGGTATTCCACCTTGCCCTTGCCTTTTTGCTTCTCTTCGAGCCAGGCGGTCATTGCAGCCTTGGCCGCCGCCGTCGTCATCCCCTCTAAAAACCCGCTATTCACCGCCGTACCCGGCCCGGTATACGCCGCTGCCTCGATCGGCTTGTCACTGCCGCTAACCACCTCGATAATCGGCAACCCAAAGGTGCGGGCAAATTCGTGATCGCGTTCGTCGTGACCCGGCACAGCCATGATGGCGCCCGTCCCGTAGGACATCAGCACGTAGTCGGCCACCCAGATGGGAATCGCCTGGTCATTGCACGGATTAATGGCATAGGCGCCGGTAAAAACGCCGGTTTTTTCCTTGGCCAAGTCCGTGCGTTGCAAGTCGGTTTTGTTCCTCGCCTCGGCCACATAGGCCTCCACCACCGCTTTTTGCCCCTCAGTCGCAAGGGTCAGGACAAGAGGATGCTCGGGCGCCAGCACACAATAGGTAGCGCCAAACAGCGTATCCGGCCGGGTGGTAAAAATCGTGAAAGACGCCGCCGAGCCCTGAATGACAAACGCCGCTTCGGCGCCCTCGGATTTGCCGATCCAGTGACGCTGCATTTCCTTAATGCTCTCCGGCCAATCGAGCGTGTCCAAGTCGTCCAAGAGGCGCTCGGCATAGGCGGTGATTTTGAGCATCCACTGCCGCATCAAACGGCGCTCCACGGGGTCGCCGGTCTCGACGTACTTGCCCTCCTTGACCTCCTCATTGGCCAATACGGTGCTCAGCGCCGGACACCAGTTGACCGGCACGTCGGCCAGATAAGCTAAATCTTTCTCGTAGAGTTTGAGAAAGATCCATTGGGTCCAGGTGTAGTAATCAGGCGACGAGGTGTCGATTTCGCGATCCCAATCGTAGGAGAAGCCCAGCCGTTTAATCTGCCGGCGAAAGTTGTTGATATTTTGCTGCGTAATAATGGCCGGATGGATATTTTCGCGCACCGCCGCCCGCTCGGCCGGGAGCCCGAACGCATCCCATCCCATGGGGTGCAGCACGTTGTAGCCCTGCATGCGTTTCATCCGAGCCAGCACGTCCGTGGCGGTGTAGCCCTCAGGATGTCCGACGTGGAGACCGGCGCCGGAGGGATACGGGAACATATCGAGTATGTAATACTTGGGTTTACCTTCCCATGCCACCGGGTCGTCCGGGGTGCGGAACGCCTTGCGTTCCTCCCACACGCTCTGCCACTTCGGCTCAATGGTCGCGGGATCGTACACCTCTCTTGTCATGCAGCGCGTCCTCCATCGACTTCGCAAATCCGCTCACAATCAATGACTTTCATAGATTCTCATCAATGTACACAACGCGTCCGGCGGCGGGTTTTGTCTACCGTGGTCAACGGCGTGGTGTTAGCTTGTGCCATTGTAACACAATTGCCGGAGAGAGCGTGCTCAAGGATGGGGATTTCTCACGCAGGCTTTACATGCTGGGGCGATAGATTCGAAGCCACTGAACAGCGAATGAATCGTAAAACGAATTTGGTCAGCTCCTCTAAGAGGATCACCCCCTTTGCGACATCTTGAGTAGAATACAGGTTGCGCACGACTTTAGGGATGGGCCGATTTAGACGGCCTAGATCAAGCCAGCGGGATATAGCGGTCTAATAATGCGTCCAACGAGGCGAGCATCGCATGCCGTTGAACCAGCGGACGGACGTAAGTTAAAGTAGGCTCTATATAGGGTAGATATTGTGACCGGCCATACGCGCCATGCATGGCGGCAAACGTGCCAATCGCTTTGAGACCGCGCTGGACGGTCACGAGTTCAAAGAGCTCGTCAAAGGCTGCCCGGTCCACCCGTTGGCCCGACGCCGCTGCAAAGCGGTCGAGATAATACTGCACCAACGCGCTGCTGACGTCCGGCCCCAAAAGCGATGGTGTACGGCGATCCACCAGGAGCGACACCACATCGTAGGGCTGCGGCCCCATGCGAGCGTCCTGAAAGTCCAGAATACCGACCGTTTTGTCCTGAGCCATGATGTTCCAACCGTGATAATCCCGGTGACAGAAATACCGTGGCTGTGCTTCGAGATGCGTACACAAGGGCAGACAGGCCGCCTCGAACGCCTCTCGTTCGTCTTCAGACAAGACATGTTGCCAAAGCCCTTCAATGGCATGCAGCCGGAAATATTGCAATTCGCTGAGCAACTTCGGCACATCAAAGGCGAGATGAAAAGCCGGGCAAGCCGCATCGTCATGTTGCGTCGCGGTGGTGTGCATGCGAACCAGCGCATCCAGAGCCCGCTGCCCCCAGACCAAGCGCTCCGGGTGGTCCGCATGACGCCAGACATCAGCCAGCGCGCGGTCGCCAAAATCTTCCAGGCACATCCAGCCCGCAGCGGGCGCCACCCCATCAATCGCCGGCACCCGCACCCCGCTGGCCGCTAAATGTCGCGCCACCGCAATAAAGTCGGGGGTCTCGGTCTGCGGCCAGGGATCGCCAACCATCAGGACCCGTGAGACCGGCTGCTCAGCTTCCGGAGACCTCCACTGAGCTCGGAAATAGCGCCGCGTCGACGCATCTGCAGCTAATGGCACCACGCTCAGCCCAGTTTCTACCTCGGGAAACAATGTGGCCAACCAGGGTTGCACCTGCTCCCTCGTGAGCCCGACTTGATCCGCCATGTGCAGCCCTCCTCTACCCCAGTGGGATCAGCATTTTCTTTTGTTTTGCGTTATTATAGTAACAGAAAAAAATCAATAGGCGCTCTTCCACTGCGCCCACAGATTGAAGGACCACAGCGCATGAGTCACATCGGCATCCCCCTAAATCGCCATATTATGGAACAGCAAAAAAATTATCCGGGGGCTACTGGCGACTTTACTAGCCTGCTAACCCAGATCGCCCTCGCTGCCAAAATTATATCCCGCGAAGTGAGCAAAGCGGGACTGGTCAACATTCTGGGCTTTACCGGTGAAAAAAATGTCCAGGGCGAAGCGGTCAAAAAACTCGATATCTTTGCCAATGAAAAAATGATTGAAGCCTTGACCTACAGCGGCCAGGTCTGCGTCATGGGCTCCGAAGAAGATGCCGAGCCGATTGCTCTGCCCCCGGAGGCGCCGCGCGGCCATTACGTGGTACTGTTTGATCCCCTCGATGGCTCTTCAAACATCGAAGCCGCGATCACCATTGGCACGATCTTTTCCATTCATCGCCGCACCAGTTCGGGACCCGATGGAACCTTGGAAGACCTGCTGCAGCCGGGCCACAAACAAGTCGCGGCCGGCTACGTGGTCTATGGTTCCAGCACCATGCTAGTCTATACCACCGGCAAGGGGGCCGACGGCTTTACACTGGATCCGAGTGTGGGCGAGTTCTTGCTCTCTCACCCAAACATCCAGACCCCGTCGCACGGCAACACGTACAGCGCGAATGAAGGCAACTATCCCTACTGGCAACCGGAAATGCAGCGCTACATGGATCATATACACGAGAAACATCCGGCGAGTAAACGCCCTTATACGTCGCGCTATGTGGGATCGCTGGTGGCAGATTTTCACCGCACGCTGCTCTACGGCGGCGTGTTTCTGTACCCGGCGGACAGCAAAGATCCGAAAACCCCGACCGGGAAGCTCCGACTTCTCTACGAAGCCTCTCCCCTGGCCATGGTGATCCAAGCCGCCGGGGGCAAAGCCAGCACCGGTGCGGAAAACATTCTCGACATACAACCGCACCACTTGCACCAGCGCGTCCCCCTGGTGATCGGCAGCCGTGCGGAAGTCGAATTGGCTGAAGCGTTTTTTCGAGGCAATCGTTAACCTAAAGGCCTGCCTCTGATGTCGTGCTTTGCACGGCATCAGACACCACGCGATTCGCTGGCACGACCACCCCGGTTCCCAAAATACAGCGCTCGACACGGGCATTGGATGCCACTCGAACCCCATCCCACAACACGCTCTCGCGCACCCTGGCCCCCGCCTCCAACTGACACCCGGGGCCGATCACCGCGTAGGGGCCGAGGCATGCATTCGCCGCAAGCTCGACATGGGCCCCCACTACCACCGGCGGGTTAATGGTCGCGTGCGCCCAGCCCTCAGGCATCTCTTCGGTGCGGCGGATGACGTGCGTCCCATTGGGCACCGATGCCAACAATTTGCCTAAATAAACCCCATCTAAAAAATCCCAATGGGCTTGCCGGTAGCGCGTTGGCACGCCGACATCCATCCAGTAGCCATCGTGCCGGTAGCCGTACACGGCAGCCTCTTTGGCGATCAACTTGGGGTAGGTATCCGCAGCGGTACTGAGACACTGGCCGGGCGGGATGTCCGCAAAAATCTGCGGGGAGACCACTTGTATCCCCGTAAACATCATGACCTCACCGGTGAGATGGGACTTGGTTTCGGGCCGTCCATTGATCTGGCAAACCCGGTGGTCGCCATCCACCATCACCGGTCCGAAACGATGCGCCTCAGGGTCGAGCCGCAGCACCATGGTCACCAGCGCCTGGCGCTGACCATGCCACTGCCACACCGCTGCCAGATCGACATCCGCCAAGACATCGGCATTGATGACACAAAAGGGGGCGTCGCGCAACACCGCTTCAGCTTTCTTAATAGCGCCAGCAGTACCGAGAATCTCCGGCTCGTAGGAGAAGTGAATCTGCTGAAAGCCCCACTGCTGGCCATCGCCGATCCACTGCCGGAGCTGCTCGGCATGGTGATGCAGGTTGATCACGACCTCTTCCACATGGCACTGTCGAAGCTGCGTCAGCAGGTGGCCGAGCATCGGCTGTAACATCAGTGGCACGAGTGGCTTTGGGCAGATCGCCGTCAGCGGATGCAAGCGCGTGCCCATGCCGGCGGCCAGAATCATCACTTTCATGTGGACTCCCAAGCGGGGTTGGGTCGCCGTATTGCCAGTCCCCAACCACCACGGTATACTAGCAGCAACATCAATCTACCCATGCTTTCGTAAAGGAGAACCTATGCAGGTAGGTCTGGTCTATCATCCCGACTATCTCAAGCACTATACCGGCCAGCAACATCCGGAACGGCCCAGCCGCCTCGAAGCCGTGATACAAGCGCTTGAGACCAGTGCTACCACCCAAGCGATGCTCAGTCTCGATATTCAACATGACGCGGAAGCCTGGGTGGCCAAAGTGCACGAGCCGAACCATATCCGTACCGTTGCCGCCGCCTGTCAGCATGAACGCGCGGCGCTGGACCCCGATACGGTGGTCTGCCGTGAGTCGTATGCGTCGGCGCTCAAGGCAGTGGCTGGCACTCTCGCGGCGGCCGATGCGGTTATGGCCGGGGACATCGCGCAGGCATTTTGTGCTGTGCGTCCGCCAGGCCATCATGCCGAGGCGCATCGGGCCATGGGATTTTGCCTGTTTAACAATGTGGCAATCTTAGCGCGCTACCTCCAACAACAACACGGCCTAGACAACGTTCTCATCATCGACTGGGACGTCCATCACGGCAACGGGACGCAACATATCTTTGAAGACGACGCCAGCGTGTTTTACATCAGCACCCACCAATACCCTTACTATCCGGGCACCGGTGCGGCCACGGAAACCGGACAAGGCCGTGGCAAGGGGTTTACCATGAATTTTCCGCTGCCGCCAGGTTGCGATGATGCGGTGTATATCGAGATCTTCGAGAAACATCTCTTGCCCCGCGCCTTGGCCTATCGTCCGGATGCGGTTTTGATCTCCGCCGGCTTTGATGCCCACCGCGACGACCCGCTAGCCCAAATGAACGTCACCGAAGAAGGATATCGGCGCATGACGCAAGTGGTCAAGGAAATTGCCGCGACCTGTAGCCAAAACCGGCTGATTTCCGTTCTAGAAGGCGGCTACGATCTCGATGCGCTGGGACGCAGTGTCACGACCCACGTCAAGGAATTGCAACGCGATAGCTGAGTGCTGCTCACCGCAGCGCCTCCATCACCTCTTGCAACGCCACCATCTGGTTGCCCTTTGCCGATGACGGCACGACAATCAGCGTTTTCAGGCCGGTGTCGTACCATGCCTCAATCCCTTCGCGCACTTCCGAGGCCGTGCCATACAACGTCACGTTGCTAAGCCAGCGCGTGCTCATCAAGTCCGGCAGCTTGTCTTTTTCATGATTGGCAAGGGCTTCGCGAATCGCCATCATCTCCTCTTCATAACCCGCCTCAATCCAGTAATTCTGATAATTCGGCAACTGCACATAGCCCGTCAAGACCCGGCGCAAGACGGCAGCCGCGGCCTCCCGATCGTCCGAAATACAAGTGGGAATCATATTGCCGACAAAAAAATCGTCATCCTGCATTTTTGCTTCGGGAATCACCCTCAGTGACGCTGCCATATGCGACCGGGCGGCATTGGCCCACACCGCCCCTTCAGCAATTTCCGCCGCCAGCTGGGTCATTTTTTGACGCAGCGCGGCGAGCACAATCGGTGGCAATGCACCCGAAATCGGCTGCACAGCCGCGCGCAAATCGGCGACAAACTGGCGCATATCACCCAGTGGCTTGCCGGCCTTGATCCCCATCCGCGCATGGGTTGGCCCATGACTTACGCCCACCCCAAAACGGAAGCGGCCATTTGACACCTCGTGGATGAACGCCGCAGTCTGAGCAAAATCGTGTGGATGGCGAGCATACATATTGGTGATGCTCGTACCGAATTTCATCTCATGGGTAGCGAACGCCAGCGCCGTACAGAAGGCCAAGTTGTCAGTGAGGCTCGGGCAGTAAATCCCATCAAAGCCCTCCTGCTCAAGACGCTTCGCCACCTCGAGTGAAGCCTGTCTGCGCCCACCCACTGCGACCATACCGACTGCCGGTTTCCGTGTCATCGTCGCGATCCTCTCTGCACGGGTTGCATTCTGTCAAAATACGCCTAGTATGCCATGAGGCAGATTAGCCTATATTCACTTGCAGCACCACCCTCAAAACGGATAGATCCAAAAACGTTATGCAAACCGACTACCTCGAAAAAATTCTCACCGCTCGCGTCTACGATGTGGCCACCGAAAGCCCCTTGGACCCAGCGCCCCTGCTCTCCAAACGCCTTGACAATGTCCTCTTCCTCAAACGGGAAGACATGCAGAGTGTCTTTTCATTTAAGCTGCGCGGCGCCTACAACAAAATGGCCCAGCTCTCGCCGGAAGAACGCCAGCGCGGCGTCATCGCGGCCTCCGCTGGCAACCACGCCCAGGGCGTCGCCCTCGCGGCGCAAACGCTGGGGTGCAGTGCCCTTATTGTCATGCCCGTCACCACGCCACCAATCAAAATCAATGCCGTCAAGGGCTTTAGAGGCGTGCAGGTGGTGCTGCACGGCGATTCTTACAGTGAAGCACAGGAACACGCGGCAAAGCTGATGGCGCAGGAACAACGCACCTTTGTACATCCCTACGACGATCCGGCAGTCATTGCCGGACAGGGTACCATTGGCATGGAAATCCTGCGGCAATACAGTCAACCGATCCACGCCATCTTTGTGCCCATTGGCGGTGGCGGACTCATCTCCGGCATTGCGTCATACGTCAAACGGCTGCGGCCAGACATTAAAATCATTGGGGTCGAACCGGTGGATTCTGCCTCCATGTACCAAGCCTTGCAGCAAGGCCAGCGGGTCGAGTTGCCGCAGGTTGGGCTGTTCGCCGATGGGGTGGCCGTGAAGATAGTCGGAGAGGAGACGTTTCGCCTGTGTCAGCACCTCGTGGATGAGATTCTCCTGGTGGATAACGATGCGGTCTGTGCGGCGATCAAAGACGTGTTTGAGGAGACGCGATCCATCCTTGAACCGGCCGGCGCTCTCAGCATCGCCGGGGTCAAAGACTACGTTGCCAAGTATGCCCTACACGATCAAACACTGGTGGCCGTGGCGTCCGGCGCCAACATGAATTTTGACCGCTTGCGCCATGTGTCGGAACGCGCCGAGTTGGGCGAGGCGAGAGAGGCCATTCTAGCGGTGACCATACCCGAAAGGCCTGGTAGTTTTAAGGCCTTTTGCACCCTCTTGGGGGCGCGCAATGTCACAGAATTCAATTACCGCTACGCGGATACTGAAGACGCTCACGTTTTTGTGGGGGTGGCGGTTGACAGCCGCGAAGAGACGCGGGCCTTCATTGAGACGTTGGAACAACATGGCTTGCGCGCACTCGACTTGAGTCAGAACGAAATGGCAAAACTACACATTCGCCATATGGTCGGCGGGCACGCGCCGCATGCGGCGTATGAACAGCTGTATCGCTTTGAGTTTCCCGAACGGCCAGGCGCGCTCATGGCGTTCCTCAACTCGATGAGTCCCAATTGGAATATCAGCCTATTTCATTATCGCAACCATGGTTCCGATCCGGGCCGCGTGTTGGTTGGCATTCAAGTCCCGCCGGAAGACCATCTCGCTTTTCAAACATTTCTCGACAAAATTGGTTATGTATACTGTGATGAAAGCCAAAATCCGGCCTATCATCTCTTTGTCCATGCCGCCTCGCGGCCGCGAGGTGAAGCCCATCGAAAAGTGGGGAAGGAGAAACGGGGCTAGATAGGGAGCTTGATGGTAAATGAGGTGCCGACGCCCAGCGTACTTTCCAATTCGATATCGCCGCCGTGGCTCTTCACCTGCGTGTGGGACACGCTGAGCCCAAGACCGGTTCCCTTATTGCCCTTGGTGGTAAAGAAGGGGTCGAACACACGGCGCTGCACCGCTTCCGTCATACCGGGTCCGGTATCCGTCACGCGAATGCACGCATATGCGCCGTCTTCATAGGTGCTCAAGGTCAGCGAGCCATCGTGCACCATCGCATCCACGGCGTTGATGATCAAATTGGTCACCACTTCACGTATTTCAGCCGCCCGGCTGTGGACGAGCGGGACGTCATCGAGTTCAAGGTTGACGTCAATCACTTTGCCGCGTTGTTGCGCCTGCTCTTTCCAAATCGGCCGGGTGACATCGACGGTCTCCTTCACCAACTGTCGCAAATCCGTTGGCTCCAAATCGTCGGCAGTGGAAGAGCTGCGCGCATACGTCTGGATACGTTGGACGACCTGAGTGGCATCGCGGGCGGCCTTTTCAATGATCATCAAGCCTTCCTCAACTTCCTCCTGATCGCCAGGCGCTTCGAGCAAATGCTCGGCATAACCCAAAATCATCCCGAGAATGTTCTTAAAATTGTGCGCCACCCCAGCCGCCATTTCCCCCAGGGCACTCAGCTTCTCGGACTGCATGAGCTGCTCGCGCAGTTTCTGATCCTGGGTCACGTCTTTAATAATTGCCGAGACCCCCACGACTTCATCATCCACGCCAAACAACGGGGAGAGCGTCAAACTGCAATCAATCAGTGAGCCATCTGCCTGCTGGAGACGCGTTTCCACATGTTTGATCTGACACTCGGTCATGACGTCCAAGAGCCACGGTATCCGTGATTGTTCGCCTGGATAGAGTTTCGACAAGTTGTGACGGAACGCATCTGCGTACGGCAGGCAAAAAATCCGCTCGGCAGCGGCATTCCACGAGGTGATAACGCCTTCCGTATCCACCGTGATAATGGCATCGCCGGCGCTACTGATGAGATTTTCCAAATACCCTTTGGTCTCTTTCATCTCGCCGTAAAGCTGGGAATTTTTCACGGCCATGCTCAGATATTCGAGCACCATGCGAATCAGTTCGACCTCAAATGCAGCGAGATGTCCTTGAGACGAGCCGCGCGAGAGGCTGATCGCCCCGATGTTACCACCGTCTAAAACCAGAGGTCCGACTACCTGACCGACCCCCGGTTCTTGGAGTTCGCGCAACTCATCGAGGTCTTCCGGTTGCCAGGCCGGCACATCACCACTGCCGTAAACGTACTGGCATCTAGGTGAATCTCGCTCTCGTAGCCAGACATGGAAGCCGGTGTAGCCGAGCCCGGCTTGGAGTTGCTCACCAATAGCGTGTAGCATCTCCTGCAAATCCAGCTTGTCCATGAGGACACGGGCAATCTCGCGCAAAATACTGAGTTGTGCAACCCGCTGGGCCTGTTGCGCGGCCTCGTGTTGTGAATCCTGATAACGCTGGTGGGCCCGAATGGCCAGGGCCAACAAGTTGGGAAAGATGTGGCCCAGATCAAGCCAATGACTCGGTATGTCCGCCGCCGTTTCATAGAGACAGGCGAGCATGCCCAGCGCTTCTTGGCCCGCGTGGATCGGAAACAAGACGCCGCCTTCGCAACCCATGGACCGGAGGTGTTGGACCCTATCGCGCAGAAAAAATTCTGAGGTGTCCGAGGTGAGCCGAACCGGACGCCCGCCCGCCATCACGGTGCCGAGCGCTTTGCACCATGCCTCCTCTGCAAACCCGCGGTGGCGCTCGCGTCCAGAGACGAGCTCGCAGACGAGTTGATCTGGCTCGGAGGAGACATATAAGACGGCCGCAGAGGCATGCAGTGTGAGCATGCTTTGCTCAAGTAGCCCAGTTGCATTTTGCATGAAATCTTGATCGCTGGCCCCCTGGGAAGAGGTGTCGGTTAGGGTTCGCATTTGTTCTAATAACGTGCGCACCTCTTTTTGTTGCCCAGTATTGGCCTCTCGGCGGTCGAGCGCCTTGTTCACCGCCTGATCAACTTCACTCTTGCTAAATGGCTTGATGAGATACTCCGAGACGCCATGTGACATGGCTTCTCGTGCCGTCTCCAACGAGGCATACGCGGTCATCATGATGACTTCGATACTGGCATCAATACTTTTGATCGCCTTGAGGACCTCAAGCCCATTCATCTCACGCATTTGAATGTCGAGAAACGCTAGGTCCGGCGGCTCGTGGCGCACCACGTCGAGCGCTTCCGCTCCCGTACTGGTGGTGACGACCTCATAACGCGATTTGAGAATCATGCGCAGAGCCTCTCGCGGCCCAAGTTCGTCATCTAACACTAAAATACGCGTCTTTTTCTCCATCGCTGATGCTACTCTGCTGGCGGGAGGGACATGACGAAAACGAGATCGCGGTTGGCTTTATATTCGACATCGAGCTGCCCGCGATGCGCTTCAATGATCTTCTGGCTGACACATGGCCCTACATCCACCATGAGGTTGTGCTCAGAAGCAAAGGGGTCGAAGAGCCGTTCAATCTCCTCAGGCTCCACCTTAGCTTGGCTCCCGGTCAACGAAATACAAACATCGCCACGTAGGCCGGCCTCTCGATACGACACAATCCGAATCGGCTCCTGACTTTCCGAGACCTGAGTCAAAAATACAATGATATACATGAGCGCGTTGTGAAGCTGCTCCGCATCGAATCGGATCTCTGGCAAATCTTCGTCATATTCCAAGGCAATATTCATACTCTCTCCACTATGATTCTGAATCGGTACATAGGTATCAACAAAATCGACTGATGCATCCAGGCTCTCAGAGCCATGTAGATGTTCGATAGCGCTCAGAATATTGTTTACATAACCATGTTCAAAATTGTAACTAATCTGTCCGGCAAACCCAACGAGCTTATCTGTAAGCACATTAATGGTATTAACGTCTTTTCTTACAACGGTGCTAAATTGTTGACGAAAATCAGTATCTTCATAATGCTCATCCATCAAGTCGATGAAGGTTCGTATAGACACCAATGGATTTTTAATTTCATAAGCCATACGTCCGGAAACATTGCTTAGGAAATCAAGCTGATTCGCGCGCTGCCGTTCTTCCTGTAGTTGCTTGGATGAACTCAAGTCTTGAAAGACCATGGCAGCACCGACAACTGTGAGCTTCTCGTCTAGGATCTGATAGGTATTCACTTCTAGAGCCAGCCTTTTCTCCGTCACCATCACTTCTTTTTTATGATAACTCACACCATCATGTAGTGTTTCGTAAAGCATATCGCCTAGCGGAGAAGGTATGTTTCGCAAATCTTTATTCTGTACCTCAGCCCATGTCATGCCAAAGATCTTAGCTGCTTGATGGTTGCACAGTTGAATTTTTTCCTGTGTATCGATCGTGATCAAACCACTGCTCATGTAGCGCAGAATCTTCTCTGTAAAATTCTTTTGCGTTTGCACCTCGTGGTAAAGTTCAATATCTTGAATACCGACTGCCACCTGGCTCGCCAGGCTAAAGACAATGTCAAGTTCATCATCTTTATAGGGCCCGCCTGTGACGCGCTCGCCAAGATTTAAAATGCCGACCAGTTTTCCGGAGACCATCAACGGCATACTAATCGCGGCCTTTAAGACTTGCATCTCCCGGAACACATTCAAATTTGCCGCTACATGCACACCTTGCTCGACCTCAGCACGTTGCAGAATTCGCGCCTCGGTCATGAGCCAACGGGCTAAACCGTCGTCCTCACGCAAACGGATCTGCTCCGCCACTTTTTCGACCAATCCACGGCTGGCTTTGATCTCGAAAAGGCGATGGTGGGGATGGCGGACTAAGATCGACATGCGGCTTGGTCGCAGCAATGTACTCAACGCATCGAGAAACTGATCTAAGGTACTTTGCAGGTCAAAGTTGGTACTAAACGCTTTGGTAAAGTCTCGTAAAATCTGCCCAATACGCACGAGCGACAGTTCACTGCCGCCTTGTGGCGCAGCCACCGGCGGCTGGGGAGAGGGGCTGTGATTTCGCAACAACGCGATTTCCTCAACCATATGTTGCTTTTCAATGGCCTGAGCAATCGTGCGTATCAACTCCTCACGGCGATATGGACGCCGGAGCGTAAAGTCGCAGGGAGGGGGTTCGCCCTCATCGCTCACCATCCCTGCGGGCACCGGCGGCACGACCAACACGGTAACACAATACGGATGAAACGATTTGGCTTGCTCGAATGAAGCGGCCACCGGTGCGAGACGGCTATCAAACGCAGCCACCACGATATCAATCCTGGTAAACTGCAAAAACTCCATGGCCTCGTCATGAGAGGCAGCCGTGAACAGCGTGCAGGTATCATTCGGCAAAGTCTGAAACTGCGTGCCTTGTTCGGGTGAGTCTGTGATCAGTAGCATGGCTTTCATCTATCAAATCTCCCTGAGAAAGCGGTAATCGAATGGTAAACATGGCACCCGCCCCATCACTGCGATTGGCTGCGCTAATCGTGCCGCGGTGCAGTTCAATAATATCTTTACAGATGGCCATCCCTAAGCCGCTTCCATCATTTTTGGAAGTGACGAACGCCTCAAAAAGGGTGTCGAGAACCTCTGCGCGAATTCCCGGCCCAGTATCGGAGAACGTGATAACCACTGCCGCATTTTCGCGTTCTGTTTCCACCCCGACAGCAATGTACAGATCGCCTCTCTGCCCCATGGCTTCAGCACTATTGAGACAAATATTCAAAAAGACTTGTTTGAGCTGATCAGAGCTTCCGACGACCTGCGGCAGTGACGTCTCGTACTGCCGCGTCACCTCGATGTGTCGTTTCTGCAGCTCACCGGAGAGCAACGCCAGGGTTTCTTCCAGCGGCGTCAAAATATCGATGGACTGCATTTGGATGGTGGTGGAGGTTTTCAAGCCCCGCAGACGTCGCACCAGGTTGTCAATACGGTCGACCTCCTGTAAGGCAATACGGGTAAACGTAGTGCGAAATTCCTCGTCGTCATATTGATCCGGCAACAGTTCAGCCAGGGTTTTGATGGCCACGAGAGGATTCTTGATCTCATGGGCAATCTTACCCGCAAAGGCCCCCACCGAAGCGAGCCGTTCAATGCGCCGCTTTTCCTCAGCCATTTCTTTGACGCGCGAGAGATCATGAAAGACCAAGATGGCGCCTGCCAACTCGCCATCAGACCGATGTAAGACCGATGTCCCCAACACCAGGGGCACCACTTGTCCCCCCGGCAGAGTGACATTGGTTTCGTGTTCAGTGTAAATCACTTCTCCGGCGAGGGCTAAGAGCAATGGGGTGCTCAGTTCAGGTTCGAGGATGTCTCTGATGTCCCTTTGCAGTACCTGTTTGGATAACATATGTAAAAGTGTGGCGGCAGATTCATTAATGACTGTCATCAAGCCTTCAGCATTCACGACAATGACACCGCTTTGCATCTGTCGCAGAATACTCTCGTTATACTCCTGCATCAAAGTGACTTCTTCATAGAGCTCCGACCGCCGAAAAGCAACACTAGCTTGATGCTCAATCGTTGTCAACAGCTCCACATCTTGCTGGAAAAAAGGATCTCCTGATAATTTGTCGCCAATGGCAATCACTGCGACCAGCCGGTGTGGGTGTTCAACGAGCAGGGGGATCAAGACCACGCTCCGCAAGTCGGTAAATAACGTCATTATCTCTTCAGGATGATCCGTTTCACGCCACCCTTCATGCTCTTCACGCAACAGGGGTTTGCCAATCCGCACCATCAGTTCAATACTGTCCGGCACGTACATCTGGGTTGGGAACTCCCAGGCGGCTGTACTGCCGGCACTTATCTGGTATTGCAAAATGTTCTGTGGTTCACAGAGATAAACGGCCGCCAGTTCTACTTTGAGGGTTGCCACGAAAAATGTCGTCAGATACTCGCATAACGGACCCACCCGCATAAGTCCAGGGAACTCCCGGCTAATCATGGCGGTAGCCCGGCGATAGTCGTAAGTTTCGCGGTAGCAGTATCTGTCGAAAAGGCGCTTCATGCCGACCCGCAGGGGGTGGAACAGCATCACACTCCCCATCCCCACAACAATCGCGGTAGAGGTAGACCCCACGATGCGTTCGGAACCGAACATCACGTACAGCAGCGTTAAGATGCCCCACATCATCCCGGCGATGGCGCCAAGCGAGAGCCCATAAGTCACACTGGCCCGGATCACCAAACGGCTATCCATAAAACGATGCCGGATGAGGGCATGAGCCGTTAAACCGACCAAGCACAGGGTGAAATAAGGACCATATTGACTCGATTGGGAAGAGTGGGTCAACATGGGCAACACTAAATTGGTCGTGATGCTACCCATGAACGTCAGGCCAAAGCCAATTAACAGATATTGAATTTGTAGCTGTTCACGACCTCGTGTGCGCCGCCATTTTTGGACCAGGTGCCATACGCCGTAGGCAAAGGCCAATAGCATAAAAATGCTGAAGGCGGGATAGACAGGCCCGTAATTCAACCGCATCCTGCCATTGGCAAGGATTTCATGGCTCCTGACAATCCATGGGGTCAGGCTCAAGCCACACAAGCAGATGCCAAACCAGACGAGACCTCGTCCGCCCGTACTCAACACCACTCTAGATTGATCCGGAAAACACTGGGCTAACAAGACAAAACTAGAAATCGCGAGGCTAGCGCCAACAAACGCCAATCGCCCCCACCAGACAGGTGGAATGAGAAACGCTTCGAGGTAAAGCATTCTCACACTGGCGGACCAGAACACCAACATGACGACGAAGACGAGAAACGAGCGGTTGGCAGCTTTGCTTGGTTCGTGCGTATAAACGACCCCACCGAGGAACAACAACATGACCCAAAGCGGGATGATGGAGAGGAGACTTGTCTCCATAGATGCCTCAGTTAAGTGCGTGCTTTGCCAAGCACAACCACAGCATCGGACCCTCCAATCCCATGCGCATGCACGAGAAGGTGATGGACGCGGGCTCGACGAGCATGGTTGGGCACAAAATCGAGGTCGCAAAGGGGATCCGGGTGATCATAGTTAATCGTGGGGGTCAATAGGTTGTTTTGCATGGTGAGACAGGATGCGACCATCTGCAGCGACCCACCGGCTGAAAAGGGCTGCCCGATCATCGACTTAATAGAACTGACAGGGATGTGATAAGCCTGTTGGCCGAACACGGTCTTAATGGCGTTGCACTCCGCCGTATCGTAATCTCGCAACCCATTGCCATGGGCGTTGATATAGTCGATTTGGGTTTTGGCGATGCCCGCTCGATACAGGGCCGTCTCCATCACCTGGGCAATATCGACCCCATCGATGTCGGCAGCGACCAAGTTCACCCCACCGCGTCCACCTGCACAGCTTAACAGTTCGGCATAGATTGGCACGTTTCTCTCCAACGCATGATCGAGGCTCTCCAAGATCATCGCGCCACATCCTTCACTCAACACAATACCATCTCGATCTCGCTCAAAAGGGCGAGATGCGGCTTGCGGCGCGCCTTCGTAGTGGGTGAGAATACCGTTGGCAGACACCACACTCACCGCAAATGGCGTGAGCATGGCTTCAGAACTCCCCACCACCATCATATGCGCTTGGCGCTGTTGCAGCTGTGAGAAGGCCCACTGCACGACATCGAGCCCAGAGGTACAGCCCGTGGCCAGCGTGCCGCAAACACCGGCGCTGCCAATCGCCATCGCCACGTGGCTTGAGACGGCATGGGGAGAGATCTCAAAAAAGGTGGTGGGATGGATCCCCCGCACTCCTCGTGCTGTAAAAGGGTCGTAATCGGTCTCAAACACTTCCGGTTTGCCCATGGCCGCGGCAAAGCAGACCCCGATGTGCCGAGCATTATCAGGCGTCACCTGGATATGGGCGTCGGCGATGGCCATCTTCGCGGCCGCCATCGCAAACTGGCTCACCCGCCCCACACGCTTGGCTTCTTTCGCACTCATATAGGCCGAGGGCTCAAATCCCTTGACTTCAGCCGCAATGTGGCAAGGCAGATCCGTCGTCTCGAACGAGGTGATGCGACTCACACCGGAACGCCCTGACGTCAGCCCCTCCCAGTAGGCATCTTTGCCAATACCATTGGGGGCGACCACACCAAGCCCTGTAATCACCACACGCAGTTCTTGTGCCACGAAACCATCCCCCTACACCCGTATCATCGACTCGTGGTATACACGGGCAGACTGGCGCTCTGGCAGCAGTGGCGAGGCTTGCTGCAGAGGCGTTAATTAGCCTTTAGTTCTGTGAACCATGGACGGGAATCACAGCGCTTTTCCTCTACCCGCCTACGGTTTTGTAGTCGTCACGATGGTATCGGCACTAAAAGAAAGGATCTTAATTTGCAGACGCGGCAGGCAGGTGTCGGCGCCCTTCCCGACAGATCACATCGCTCGGAAAAAGCACCCGGTGGTCGCAAAACTCAAGGGGTTGAATGGGAGCAGGGTTTAATTTACATCGCCGCCAGTCGCTCCGCCACGTGATGGGGCACTTGGTAGCGACGTTCCGATTGGCCCGCCTTCATGACCTGTCCAGGCAGAGTATAGCCCACGATCTCCTCTACCCGTTTGGACGTCGCGATGAGCGCATTGAGATCAATACCCGTCTCATGGCCCATCTCATGGAGACAATGGACGAGATCCTCACTGCATACATTGCCGGTGGCGCCCGGGGCATACGGACAACCACCCAAGCCGCCCACCGAGGCATCGAAATCCGTCACGCCACAGTCGATGGCCGCCAACACATTGGGGATGGCCATCGCCCGGGTATTGTGCGTATGCAACGAAAAACCGATGTTCGGGAACTTCGGCAGCAGATATTCAAACGTGCGTTTGACTTGAGCGGGGTTTGCCATCCCAGTGGTATCGGCAATGCCAATGGCCTCAAATCCCATATCCACCAGCCTCGCCACAATCGACTCGACCTGCGTCAAGGGCACCTCGCCTTCAAACGGGCAACCCAGCGCCGTGGAGATGCCGCCGTGCATCGGCATATTGGCCTCATGCGCCACTCGCGCCACCGCCTGTAATTTTTCCAGCGACTCCGCAACCGTCATATTCAAATTCGCCAGATTGTGGCTGTTGCTTGCCGACAGCACGGTGTGGAGCTTATCTACACCCGCGTCAATCGCCCGCTTGGCGCCTTTGTCGTTGGGTATCAAGGCCGAGTATACGGTTCCCGGACGACGCACGATCTTGGTCATCACCTCCTCCGCATCCCGAAGTTGCGGAATCGCTTTAGGATGCACAAACGACGTCACCTCAATCTCTGGCACACCCGTCTCGCTCAGCCGGTTGACCACTTCGATTTTGCGCTCGGTCGGAATAAACTCCGCCTCAATTTGAAACCCATCACGGGTGCCGACTTCACAGATATTGATCTGTCCCATAGGATTGCTTTCCTTCTTCTCTTCTGCATACTTCTATGCTACATGGCAGTGCGCTGCACGTCGCCGCGACGTGCAACGCTTAATAAGAGCGGGGCATACCCAACACGTGTTGCCCCACATAGGCCAAGATGAGATTGTTATTGACCGGGGCCGTCTTATAGAGACGGGTCTCACGGAATTTGCGCTCGACGTCATACTCCGAGGCAAAGCCATAGCCCCCATGACAATCCAAACAGGCATTGGCCGCCTCCCAAGCCGCTTCCGCCCCGAGATACTTGGCCATATTGGCCTCCGCTCCGCAGGGGATACCGGCTTCAAACATCCCAGCCGCTTTGAGCCGCATCAGATCGGCCGCCTCCACCGCCATGTGGGCTTTGGCAATGGGAAACTGCACCCCTTGATTGGCGCCAATCGGTTTATCAAAAACCACCCGGTCTTTTGAATATTGTACCGCTTTATCAATAAACCAGTGGCCGTCTCCAATCGATTCCGAAGCGACCAGAATGCGCTCCGCATTCATGCCGTCCAAAATATACGAAAACCCCCTGCCCTCTTCACCAATCAAGCTGTCGGCCGGGATGTGCACGTTGTCAAAATAAACCACATTGGTGGAGTGGTTCAACATCATGCGCAAGGGGCGGGCATCAAACCCCTCCAACTCCCGGATGTCAAAGAGAAACACGGACAGGCCATGCGTCCGCTTTTGCACCTCGCTGAGAGGCGTGGTGCGGGCCAAAAGAAGCATCAGGTCCGATTGCAACACGCGGGAAATAAAAATCTTTTGACCGTTTACCACATAGTGATCGCCGTCGCGCACAGCCATGGTTTGCAACTTCGTGGTGTCCGAACCCGAGTTGGGCTCCGTCACCCCAAACGCCTGCAAGCGCAGCTCACCGGTGGCAATCTTCGGGAGATACTTCGCCTTTTGTTCAGGTGAACCATGCCGCAGCACCGTGCCCATAATATACATTTGCGCGTGGCAGGCAGCGGCGTTACCGCCCGACTCATTGATCGCTTCAAGGATCAGCCCACCCTCTAAAATGTTGAGACCGCCACCGCCGTACGCCTCCGGGATCAGTGCCCCCAAGTAGCCGGCCTTGGTCAGCTCATTGACAAATTCGTGCGGGTACGCTTGTTTGTCATCCAACTCGCGCCAGTACGCTCCCGGGTACAGCTTGCACAACTCCATCACCGCACGTTTGAGCGTCTGCTGATCTTCCGTCAAGGTCATCGAAATATCCGTCATCGCTCTCTCCTAACGCCCTTGAAACTCCGGCGGACGCCGCTCGTTAAAAGCGCGAACCCCTTCGAGTCGGTCTTCGGTGTTGACAGTGATGTGATACGCCTCAATCGACAGCCGCATCCCCGTTTCCAGGTCGACCTCGCTGCCCCATGCAACTGCTTTTTTCGCCTGACGCACGGCAATCGGCCCATTTTTGGCGATCGTGTCCGCGATCTCCCTCGCCTTCGCGGCGGCTTGCCCGGCCGAGACGAGATGATTGATGAGCCCCACGGCCTTCGCTTCTTCTGCCAGCACCCGACGCCCAGTGTACACCATTTCTTTGGCAAACGGCCCCCCGACAATGCGCGGCAACAGTTGTGTGCCGCCAATGCCCGGAAAGATCCCCCGCGTCACTTCCGGCACCGCGAACACCGCAGTCTCGCCGGCCACTACAAAATCCGACAGGACCGCCAGCTCACAGCCCCCGCCCATGGCAAACCCTTCAACCGCGGCAATCACCGGCTGCGGGCAGCGCAACACGCGGAATGCAGCTTGCTCAAAAATCACGTGCTGATCGCGCCAATCATCGTCCGTCATACCTTGGCGCTCTTTCAAATCGCCCCCCACACAGAAGGCTTTTTCCCCCGTTCCGGTAAGAATCACGACACGGGCGTCTTTGTCCCAAAACAGCGATTCAAAGCAGTCCAGCAGCTCGCGCCCCATGGCCGTATTGATCGCATTGAGCGCACCTGGACGGTCGAGTGTCACAGTGACCACGTGATTTTCACGCCTCACCTGTAAGGTTTCATACGACGGATTCATCCCTTGGATACCTCATCAGCAGCAGAGCGGCAACAGTCCCCCTAAGGTTCAGCCACCGGTATGATGTCACTGGCAACATGCGCCATCCGCTCAAGGCTCTCGTTCAAGGTCTCGCTGCGGAAGTCAAAAATTAAATCACTGACTCCCAACTCCCGGTAGGCGGCAATATCTTCGACAATCTGCTCGGTGGTACCTGAAAACGGCCGACGTTCCAACCCCGCCTGTTTGTCGATCTCACCCGCCTGCGTCACGTCATAGAGCGGGGCTTTGTAAGAGAGGGTCAACATCGACGGATCGCGCCCTTCTGCCTCCGTTAAACGCCATAGCTCAGCCAATTTGGCTCTCATTTCTGGGGGCCGCAGGGGAATGGCCGGGTTGGCTCCAACCGGATGCCAGCCATCGCCATGTTTCGCCACGCGGCGCAGAGCAGGACGGCTGTGGCCACCGATCCAAATCGGCGGATGCGGTTTTTGCACCGGGTGCGGCAGACACCGCAAGGCGTCAAATTGGTAGTACTCGCCTTGAAACGACACCGGGTCTTGCGTCCAAACCGCTTTGAAGAGCTCCAAATACTCATCGCTAACCGCACCGCGCCGGTCAAAATCGGCCGCATCCAGGGCCTCAAACTCCTCCCGCAACCATCCCACGCCGACGCCAACCGTCACGCGTCCTTGTGACAACACATCGATCGTGGCCAACATTTTCGCGGTCACCAGGGGATTGCGGTGCGGTAAAATCATCACGCTAGTAATCAAGCGCAGCCGCGACGTCTTACCGGCGATAAATGCCATTAACGACAACTGTTCCAGGGCATCTCCCTGTCCCGGAAACGCGCCACTGACGGTGTACGGATATTTCGAACGGATCGTCGTCGGAAACACGATATGGTCGGCAATCACCACGGCGTGAAAACCGAGGGCCTCGCCCCGCTGCACCAATGATTCTAGGGCCTCGGGGCTCGCCGTTGGTCCGCGGGTGGGGAGATAAAAACCGTAGCGCATGTCAGTCCTTTCAGATCTCATCATCTCGCACCGCGTCCCCACGCCTAAGATGAGCTGGCTGCAAATCCCGCAAGATGATCTTTGGAAAGCGCCTTGTGCCTATGCATTAAGCGACACAGTTTACACGAGTCACGAGGCCCTGTCACGTACCTGCCAGGCGAGGGAGCGCCCCATTCGTGACAGGATCAAGGTTTGCCTGACGTCGGTGTGCCTGGTATGATAGCGGACAAATTCTCTCTGTGAAAAACGCTGGCCCGCCTTCTAGTGCTGATGAATGAGGTCGATTGTGAGAGCTTTTTCGTGCGTGTCGGGGATTCTGAGTCTTTGCATACTGGCGCTTGGTATGACGGGCTGTGGGGAGCCCCCCAGCCCCCCAAGTCAGTCGCTTCCCACACCAAAATTTGACGTCGAAAAGCTGACCGAGGGATTGACGTTTGCCGTGAAAATGGCGTTTCTCCCCGATGGCCGTCTATTGGTGACGGAAAAAGAGACGGGCTATGTCCGCCTCGTCAACGCCGATTTCTCTTTGCAGCCCGAGCCGATTGTGGATGTTGCCGTCAACTACTTCAAAGAGCGCGGGCTCATGGGTATCGCCGTACATCCGGCAGTGTCGCAAAACGGCTATGTCTATATTTATTACGTGGCCAGTTCGACCGGCCGCGACAGCACTCATCCGGATGAAATTGATGACATTCGCATTGCGCGATTTCAACTAGGCGGCACCGTGGGCCCAGGTGGCACCGTGGGCCTAGGCGGCACCGTGGGCACGGCCATGCCGAATATAAAAACGCTGATCTCCCTGACCGCACACCCGGGACCCTATCACAATGGCGGCTGTATCCAATTCGGACCGGATGGCAAGCTGTATGTCTCCCAAGGCGAGCTCAACCGCCATGTCAACCTCATTAGCCAAATCAAAAGCAGCACGCGCGGCAAACTTCTGCGCTACAACGACGATGGTTCCATTCCGACCGACAATCCGCTGGGCGCCAAGCAGCCGGCGTATTTGCTCGGCCTGCGCAATGCCTTTGGTTTTGCATTTGACCCGTTCGGTGAAGGTGTGTTCGTCAGTGATAATGGTCCCGATGGCCACGATAAACTCTCCGCCGCACGTCCTGGTGAAAACCTGGGCTGGCCGCTGATCTGGGGGTATGCTGACACTTGGTACGAACGCCCGACAGCTTGGTTTCTAGGTCAAGGCTATCGGCCACCGCTATGGGAGAGCTTTGAGCGGCGGCCCGTACCGACGGCCGTGCAAGTGCTTCCCGACGACCGTTACGGTCCCGCCATGGCCAGACGGGTTCTCATGAGCACGTTTAATGAAGGCCGGATTCTACAATTTGCATTGGATCGAGGCACCCGCAACACCGCAGTAGATATGGGGGTGTTTCTGGAGGGTTACCCCACTATGGTCGATCTCCAATTCGGTCCGGATGGCTCTTTGTACGTGTTGACGATTAACGCTGTGTACCGCATCAAACCCGTTGAGACGTAAGGGATTTCATTCCTTGTGTTTCTTGCTCTTCTACTTGACTTGTGAGGTCAGGATTAGATATTCTCCACCACCATATGAGGTGAGTTTTTACGTAGGCGCAGCAGCATAAGCCATGCTGAGTTTTCATGTAGGCGCAGCAGCATTAGAGGGATTTCCCCCATGTCCGGACCGCTCATGGACAATGCGTATCCTCAAGTTGACTCGGGCGCCAGCATTGGGGTATCCGTTATCCTACCCTGTTTCAATGAGGCAGAAAGCGTCGCGGAGTTGACTGCCGAATTAAACACCGTGCTGGACCGCTTGGGTTTAGCCAGTGAAATCCTCTTTGTCAATGACGCGAGCACGGATCACACCCTGGAGGTGCTGAGAGACTTACAACCTCGCTATCCGAGGGTGAAAATCATCAATCACCAACAGCGCTCGGGACAAAGCGCAGGGCACGCCTCGGGATTCCACTTTGCTCGTGGGACGTATATCGTCACCATGGATGCCGACGGGCAAAACGATCCGTCTGACCTACCACGCTTGCTCGCGGCTCTAGAGCGTGCGGATGCGGTGTGCGGCATTCGGCGGCGACGCCAAGATGCATGGGTGGTGCGCGTGTCATCGCGTATTGCCAACCGGTTTCGCAATGCGATCACCCGAGAGCACATCACCGATGCCGGCTGTGCCTATCGAGTCCTACGCCGTTCAGTGTTGGCTGAGATTCCGGTGTTTAACGGCATGCATCGCTTTTTGCCTACCCTACTTCGCATGCAGGGCTATCGCGTGATTGAAATGGACATCAACCATCGTCCGCGCCGCGCTGGAGTCAGTAAATACGGTATTAACAACCGCTTATGGCGCGGTTTGATCGACTGCGTTGCCATCCGCTGGTTACAGTCTCGCGCCGTACCAGGCCATCGGGTGCTCTCCGTCGAGACGGCACCGATGCCTCAGACCGCGCAAACCAAGTCCACAACGCAGACCTAGTTGAGGGCAAACCCTATTGTGAAGTCACAATCGCACACCGCACTCGCGCTCTCAGAAGCAACCGATACCTCAGCGCCAAATCCTCGCAGCGCGTCTCCGTCGCTGCGCATGCTGCTTCTTGCTGCGTTACTGATCACGTGTGCTGTGATGGTCTACCTCTCGCCCCTCCGGCAATGGCTGCATCCGGCGTCCCTCCAGACGTTGAAGTGGTGGATAGCCTCTATGGGTGCCTGGGGGGCCCTCTTCTTTACCTTGCTGACGACGGTGGTCGTGGCGGTAGGCGCGCCACGCGTGTGGATGGCCGCGTTGGGCGGTTTCGCCTTTGGCTGGTTGGCGGGTTCCGCCCTGGCTCTGGTAGGGACATTAGGCGGCTGTTGGGTCACCTTTACTTACGCCCGCTGGCTCGGACGCGAGTGGGTCCAATCGAGGCTCGGCAAACGCCTAACCAAGCTGAATGACCTGTTCCAACGCCATGGTATCGTGATGACCCTGGTGCTGCGTTCAGCCCCCATCGGCAATAATCATGTGTCAAATCTCATGCTTGCCTTAAGCCCGATTTCATGGGGATCATTTTTGCTTGGCACCGCTCTTGGCGTGCTACCGACCACCGTGATTTATGCCTTGTTCGGCAGCGCCGCAAGGGGCAGCACCATGGGGCGCATCACCACCGCCGCGCTCCTGCTCGTGACGCTGAGCGGCATCTATTACCTACTGGTGTCGCGCTCTACGCTCGTGCGCGACGCTCTTACTGTTGTGTCGAATAAAAAATGATGAACGCCGTCTGGATTCGCTCCGATCGTGTCGTCCTACTTGGGCTTTTTGTCGTTAGCCTTCTCATTCTCAGCTTTCAGGTCAGCAATTCTGGCCTTGCCCATCCCAATGAATTGCTCTACGCCGAATCGGCACGTGACATGTACGAGCGGGGTGACTGGCTCACGCCATATTTTAACGGTGAGCCACGGCTCAACAAGCCCATTTTGTTCTATTGGTTGATCCTGCTTGCCTACCATGTGTTAGGCCCGTCTCTGTTCGCCGCCCGTTTATGTTCTGTTCTCTGCGGTGCCATTGGCGTGGTCTTACTTTACCTGACCGCTCGCTCCCTGTTCGACCGCGCCACCGGCCTTTTTGCGGCCGCGATCGCTCTCACCACCTGGGGCTATGCGCTATATGCACGCTATGCGATGACGGATATGGCGCTCACCATGTGGATCACTGCCGCCATGTATTGCTTTATTCACATTCAAATCCGCGTGCAAGCGCGGCCTGAGCCCGTGTCGCAACGCCACTGGGTGCTAGCGTTTTATGTCATCCTTGGCCTCGGCTTTAGCACTAAAGGTCCGCCCGCCCTCCTCCCCCTCCTGATCGCGGCGGTGTATGTCTTGTGGACCCGTCAAGCCAGCCTCGCTCGGCAGCTCTTTCTGTCCTGGGGCTGGCTCATCTTCATGCTCATTGCCGCGCCCTGGTATGTCCTCATGTTTGTCCTCCACCAAGACACCTTGCTGGAAGTCACCCATATGGAAGTCGTGGCGCGCAGTACCGGGCAACTCTCTGACGCGGAACCCGTGTGGTACTACGTGCCGCTGATGGTGGGCTATTTTTTCCCATGGTCGGTTTTCTTGCCCGCTGCCCTGATCACGTACCGCTGGTGGCGGCTCGACGCAGCCCCTAACGCCGGGCGGCTCGCCTTGTGCTGGTTCGGCATTATCTTGCTGCTGTTTTCGCTCATCCGGGGTAAAAATCCCCAGTACATCTTGCCGGCTTTGATGCCACTCGCCATCATCATTGGCCACACCTTCGCTCACGGCTTATCCCGCCAGATCAAAGCGCCACTCAGTATGCGGTTGTCAGCCTACCTCTTGGCCGTGCTTTTTGCCCTCTGCACGCTTATTGCCGCCTTTTTTATCAGATTGTGGATGCGGCAGCTGCACTCACCTCTCATGTATGTCCATGTCGTCCTTCTTGCCGCCGGCACCACCGCCCTCTTGTGGTCGCTACACCGACGTCATTACCGGGCCGTTTTTGCCGCCCTCGCCGTCCCTCAGCTTCTTATCTGGCTCTTTTTCTTAGGGCAGAGCTTACCGCAATTTGACTACGATCCGGGCGCCTATTTCGCCAAGGCCATCCAGCGCCATAGTGCGTCGGCGGACCGCGTCGGCTCCATGCGGATCGAACTCAAGGCCCTACTCTTCTTGCTCCAGCGCCCGGTCATCAACATAGGCAACGTCGAACAAGCCCGCGATTTTCTGCAATTGCCCGGACGGGCGTTTGTCGTCATGCGCGAGGCAGACTGGCCACCTCTGTCAGAGATCGCCCAGCAACCGCTCTATATTCTAGAGACGGGCAAACGCTTCCGCGAACTCGACGCCAACGATCTCATTCCGCTTTGGCGCGATGGCGATGACCTTACAGAACAGCTCGTGCTCGTGTCAAATGCGTCTGCCAATCGATCCTAATGCCACGGGTTGAGTTCGCCTGCCAATTCGTGTAGAAAAGAGGCACACGCAACATGATTAGAACCAATATGTCATTGAGGGAGGGCGCAGATGGAACTCGGAAAGATGGGCGTTTGGTATGCTGCCGACAAGCTGGAGCCAGCTCAGTGGATCGATTTTGTCACCACCGTCGAGCGCTGCGGCTACGACACACAGTGGTATTCGGAGGCCACGGGCTTTGAGTCCATGGCCCTCGGCAGCTTCTTGCTATGCCAGACCACCCGACTCAAGCTCGGCAGCTCTATTGCCAATATCTACGCCCGCGATGCCATCGCCTCTCGCAACGGCACCAAGACCCTAAATCGCATCTCCAATGACCGCTATATTCTGGGCTTGGGCGTTTCCCACGTGCCGCTGGTAGAGCGGTTTCGCGGCCACCAATACGGTCGTCCAGTGGCCACCATGCGCAGTTATTTAGAACAGATGCGAGCGGGGCAGGACGATGCAGACGATTTGCCGGTGGTCGTCGCGGCGCTCGGGCCTCGCATGCTCGCCCTGGCCGCCGAACTGACGTGGGGTGCGATTCCCTATAATGTGACGCCTGAGCACACCGCCCAAGCCCGCTCGATCCTGGGACCGGATAAATGGTTGGTCGTGGAGCAAAAAATCTGTCTGGAGCCAGAGACTGGCAAAGCGCTCGAACTCGCCCGCAACGAGCTGTCGCGCTACATGGTGTTGCCGAACTACCGCAACAATTGGCTGCGCCACGGCTTTACGGAAGCAGAGCTGCAAGATGGCGGCAGTGCACGATTCCTCAACGCCATGGTGGCGTGCGGCAGCCAGGCGGCCATCGAAGCTCGTCTTGAGGAGCACTTCGATGCGGGTGCGACGCAAGTCTGCATTCAACCTGTGCATCCCCAAGGGGATATAGAGCGGGCCAAAGCGATGCTCGAAGCATTTGCGCCGAGTCACGCTTCCTGAGTAGCTTGCAAGCCTTTTAGCGTCCACACAAAGGCATCCAGGGTGCCTTGATCAAACAACACAAAGCGCACCCATGCCGGCTGCTTGCGTTCTCGTACAAACGCCATCACCGTGCGCAGTGCAGTCCGCGCTGCGAGATCTAGGGGATAACCGTAAGCACCGGTCGATAGCGATGGGAAGGCCACGCTCTGGCAGTCGTGATCCACCGCGACCTCCAGGCTGCGCCGGTACGCACTGGCAAGCAAGTCCGGCTCGCCTTGCTTGCCTCCACGCCAAATCGGGCCCACGGTGTGAATCACATAGCGGGCTGGCAACAGGCCCGCCCCCGTGATCACCGCCTCCCCAGTCGGACATCCCTGCGGGTATTTCTCCCGCGTCTCCGCCATCATGCTTGGGCCGCCCCCACGATGAATCGCCCCATCAACCCCGCCACCTCCTGCCAAACGGCTATTGGCCGCATTCACCATGGCGTCGGTCGACTGCTGAGTAATATCGCCGTGTACCAAATCGAGCTTACACGAGCCAATGCGGATCTCCATGATGGCCTCTCTCTCATATGGCATACGCACGGTGGTGACATATGTTAGCCTATTTTCATCCCGACTCGATGCTCAACCACACGAGGACCCAGCCATGTCGTCTCCCCCTCATCATGCGAGTCAGCACGCCGACATGCCCGAAGGGACACGATCCCAAGGAACGTCGTGGATTTAGGAATATCCGCCTCGTCTACACAATCGCAATGGCCAAAAACAGCCCAAAATACATATGCAGTAACGCCGTGCCTTGTAGCGCCTGTTGCAACACGGCGCGTTCTCGCCCTTGCAACACTTGCCTGGCTAACGTCAGAGCCTGGGGCAGCGTCAACAGCGGCGCCAGCCATATCCAGGGTCCTGAGCCACTCACCACCAGCATCACCACGCTTCCAAAGGCGACAATTAACAGACCACAAAACACACTCGCGGCCACGCGCTGGCCCCAGATTGTCGCCAGACTCGCCTTGCCATACTGCCGATCTTCATCAATATCGCGCAGGTTATTGACCACCAGGATCGCCATCACTAGGCACCCAATCGGCACCGATAGCCACACCACCGGCCAGGTGAGGGTGTGGGTATGGACATAGAAAGTCGACAGCACCATGACTGGCCCCATAAAAATAAAAACGAGCGGTTCACCCAAGCCAAGTGTCCCCAAAGGGAGCGGCCCGGCACTGTAGCCATAGGCAACCGCCACACTCGCCAGGCAAACGAGAGCCAGTGGCCAGCCGGTACGTGTGACCAGATAGACGCCGATGGCCGCGGCCACGCCAAAGCACACCACGGCGCCGAGGCGGACGGCCTGAGAGGTCAACAGACCCCGGGCAATGACCTTGTGAGGGGCTAAAAATTTGCCCTCGCTTTGGGTGTCCTGATGGTCCGCATACTCATCCACTAAGTTGGTACCCATCTGTACCAGCACGGCGCCGAGAAGAACCCAGACGAACAACCCGACGTGAAACATGCCATGGTGCACGGCCAACATGCTGCCGACCAGCACCGGCACCACCGAGGCGCTGAGCGAAAATGGCCGAACGGCCCAAAACCAGGCTTTTAGTTGTTGCTTCATCACTCGCGTCCCCCAAGGTTTACCAGGGCGAGCGGCGGAATTCGTCGAAGTTCGGCTGGCGTTTTTCCAAAAAGGCCATGCGCCCCTCACGCGCCTCCTCACTGGTGTAAAAGAGGCTCGTGGCACTATGAGCCAAGGCCTGCAAGCCATAGCCGTGATCCGTGTCTGCATTGAAGCCGAATTTCATCATGCGGATCGATGTCGGACTCTTTTCGAGAATCAATTGGCACCAGCGCTCGGTCTCCGCATCGAGTTCCGCCTGCGGCACGACTTTGTTGACCAAACCCATCTCCAGGGCTTCCTGCGCCGAATATTGCAGGCACAGATACCAGATCTCGCGGGCTTTTTTCTCCCCCACAATGCGCGCCAAATACATGGCGCCGAAGCCCGCATCAAAACTGCCGACCTTCGGACCGGTCTGGCCGAAAATCGCCCGGTCAGAGGCCAGGGTCAGGTCGCAAATCACATGCAGTACATGGCCGCCGCCAATCGCATAGCCATCGACTTTGGCGAGCACCGGCTTGGGAATCTCGCGAATCAAGCGATGCAGGTTGCGCACTTGCAAACGCGGCGTGCCGCCCTCGTCCTCGTAGCCACCGTGCCCACGAACTTTCTGATCACCACCCGAACTAAAATTGCCCCGCTCACCGGTCAATACCACCACGCCAATCCTGTCGTCATACCAGGCATCCTGAAAGGCATCGATCATCTCATCGATCGTTCGAGGACGGAAGGCATTGAGCACCTGCGGGCGATTAAAACTCATGGTCGCAATGCCGTCTTTTTTGCTATAGATGATATCCTGGTAGGCTTGTGTCATCCGCTTCTTCTCTCCAACTTTGATCATAGGCTATACAGCCCGTTTCGCTCGGTATAAATAGACAATACCACCACTTAAAGATTGGGCTTCGGCATCGACAAACGTCTGTGACCGCATCTCACGACAAAACCGCTCTCCGGCCGGGAAGGCAGCCGCCGTGCGCGGCAAATAGGCATAGGCGTCGCGGTTACCGGACAACCACCCGCCCACGTTGGGCATCACATAGCGAGAGTACGCCCGATAAACGAGTCCAAACCAACGGCTCTGCGGCTGACCAAATTCCACCACTAACGCCACTCCACCCGGACGCAACACCCGGTGCATCTCACGAAGCGCGGTCCCCAAACAGTCCACGTTGCGCAGCCCAAATGCCACCGTCACGCAGTCAAACCTGGCATCGGGGAAGGGTAGCGCTTGCGCATCGGCCAGGGCAAACGTCAACGTCATGGCTTTGTGATGCGCCTTTTGCACGCCGAGACGCAAGATGGCATGGCAAAAATCAGTTGCCACCACCTGGCCCTCGGTGCCTACCTGGTGGGCCAAGGCCAAGGCTAAGTCTGCCGTGCCGGTACACAAATCCAACACCTGCGCCCCGCGTTGCACGCCGCTATACGCCACCGCCCGCCGGCGCCACCGGTAGTGCAACCCAAAACTCAGCACGCTGTTCGCCCGGTCGTACTGATCTGCAATGCCGGTAAACATTTGCCGAACCGCTTCACTCATCGAGACCTTCCTGTAGCTTACAACCTACACTCCGGCATATTGGATACCTGTTCTTGAGGGCATGATATACGCGATAAGCAAAAGTCGCAACATCCCCCTGGAGTCATTCCCGCTACGGATGCTACCATCGAGGTTGGACCACGTGACGCGCCATGGTGAACGCGCCTACGACAGAAGCAAAACAGAAAGGGTGGGGGATGCAGGGTAAGGTCTGTTTGATTACTGGGGCGACGTCGGGGATTGGTCTCATTACCGCCCAGGCCCTAGCGCGACGTGGGGCCCAGGTCGTGTTGGTAGGGCGGGATGCAACGCGCGGTGCCAACAGTGTGGAGCAGATCAAACACGCCACTGGCAACCACACCGTTGATCTCCTACTTGCAGATCTCTCCTCAAAGACGGAGATCGCCGCACTCGCCCAGACATTTCAACAACGCTATCAACGCCTCGATGTGCTGGTCAACAACGCCGGTGCCATTTTTACCGAGCGCCAAGTTAGCGCCGACGGTCTGGAGATGACATGGGCGCTCAATCACCTCGGTTATTTTTTGCTCACCCATTTATTGCTCGACATGCTGAAGGCCAGTGCACCGTGCCGCATTGTCAATGTGGCCTCTAGTGCCCATCGACGCGGCCGCATCCGCTTGGACGATCTTCAGGGTGAGCGCACCTTCGGCGGCTGGCGGGCGTACTGTCAGTCAAAACTCGCCAATATTATGTTTACTTACGAACTGGCCAAGCGGCTCAAAGACACCCAGGTCACGGCGAATGTTCTGCATCCAGGGTTTGTGGCCACGCGGTTTGGGCACAACAATGCAGGGGTCATGGCGCAATTCCTCCGCGCCGCTCAGGTGCTAGCGGTCAGTCCCGAGAAGGGTGCCGAAACCCTGATTGACCTCGCCGCCTCTCCACAAGTCGAAGGGGTGAGTGGAAAATATTTCGTCAACAAATGCGAGGTGCGCTCATCGCCTCAGTCCTACGATATAGCCACCGCCAAGGCACTATGGCAAATCAGCGAGGCGATGAGCGGGCTGGGGACTTAACTTAACCCACCCTATCCGAATCGACTTTGCTCTTCACGGTGCGCCGATCCAGGTCTAGGCGGCGGGCAGTTTCGGCATAACTCCCAGTCTGGTCAAAGACCAACGTACAGTAGTGGCGCAAAAGTTCATCAGCCGTCATGCGGCATTGGCGCAAGGCTTGCGTCAGGCTATCGCGCGACGTTTGGGCTTGGCGCTTGGGGGGATAATAAGCACGGCGAATTAACACATTGCGCGCGCATTGTTCCAACTCGCGGATATTGCCCGGCCAGGGGTAATCGTCTCCCAAATGGGTTTGAATCCAATCCGTCACCTCTGCCGCCAAGGTCTCGGCTTCCGGGCCGATAATACGGTGGGAAATAAAGGTGACGAGCGAGTAGAGCGCCTCTGGGGCCTCTTGCAATTGCTCGTAGAGAGACGGCGTGACAATGAGATCCGAACACATACGGTAGTAAAAATCTTCGCGGCATTGCCCCTGCGCCATCGCCTGGGCCAGATCCCGGTTGGTGGCGGCGATGAGCTTGCCGTAAAACCGCCGGTCGACCGTATCGCCCAAGGGTTGGAACGTGCGCGTTTGCAACACCCGTAACAGTTTGACCTGAATCCCGGCATCCAAATCGCCAATCTCGTCGAGAAAAATAGTGCCCAGAGGATGGCAGATTTCAAGCCAGCCCTGGCGGTGTTGGGTAGCCCCAGTAAAGGCGCCACGGCGATGGCCGAACAGTTCGGATTCGATGAGCGTCGAGGGCATGGCAGACAAATTCAGGGCTTGGAAAATAGCGTTATAATTTGCCGTAAACGTCATCGTCTCCGGGTCAAATGGCAGGTAGCGGGACAGCCCGATGGCGCTGGCCACCAATTCCTTGCCGGTTCCCGAGGGCCCGGTGATCAACGTGTTAAAATCCCCCATGCGCTCGTAGAGAATGCGCCGGTAGCGCCGGATATCGTGGGTGAAAATCGATTGCCAGATGGCGGCCCGCAACTGGGCTGCGGCCATCGAGCCGCCAATGATATAGCGGAAAATGTGGTGAAAGGCGCGGCGCACCTGATAAAAACATGCGAACATGTGTGCGGCTTCATGCCGGGTGGGCACACGCAGACCGGGCAGGTAGAAATAATAGGTCCAATCGCGTAAAAAATCGGTGTAAAATCGGCAAGTGACCGACTTGGTTTCCAACGTGCGCATAATGACGCCATAGAAGTCGTTCTCATAGCGGTAGAACAGCAAATAGAGCACGGCGTCTTCGTAGAGCGAAAAGGCGTTGTCGCCAGCCGGCACACCCCGCGCTAGCCGCTCACGCAAGGTGTCAACCAGGGGTTCAATCCGCGCGGCAATCGTCACCGGATCCACCAAAGGGACATCGATGTCGTCACCGCGCATGTTCCACAGGGCTTGCGACGCCAAAAAGTCGTCGCCCAGCACCACGCGTTGGCGTTCGGGATACTCCGGGAGGAATGGATTACCATACGTCACGTCGGAAATGGCTTGCAATTGCACGCGCTCATGGGTATTGAGAAAGGCCATGGTCATGTCCTTATCCAATCGTGCCCGATATTGATCAAGCCTATCACTCCCGGTCGGCATTCCACAACGGCAAGGCGTCATTTGATGGCCGGGCCGTGTGGTAGAAAGGCACTGCAGATGGTCCGCGATCCACATTCATACGGCAACTCACACGAGGTCTATCCGTCACATCTAGCGCTCGCATTGACGTTAAATTTTTCCCAGCGCCGCATCGATGGACGCTGCGATCTCACCCTCGCATGGTCGCAGCCGGACGCCATGCATGTCGATCTCGACACCCGTGACCTCACCATCACAGGGGTCACCGATGGCGAGGATCACCCCCTAAATTACGAATTGAGCCCCCCGCATCCGTTTATGGGCAGCCGTCTGCGCATTCACCTTCCGGGGCGCCAGGAGACGGTTCGCATTGTCTACCACACCCATCCCGACGCGGCCGCTTTGCAGTGGCTCACGCCCGCCCAGACGACGTCCCAGCGCCTGCCCTTTCTCTTTACCCAATCCCAAGCCATACTCGCCCGCACGTGGATACCCTGCATGGACAGCCCCGGGGTGCGCACGACCTACGATGCCGTGGTCAACGTGCCCCTCGGGATGACTGCGGTGATGGGCGCCCATCACGAGGCGCACGAGACCGAGCATGGCCGGTTTCGCTTCACCATGCCGTACGCCATTCCCGCCTATCTCATCGCCCTTGCCGCAGGAGAACTCGCCTTTCGTGCCATCTCCGACCGCACGGGGGTGTATGCCGAGCTGGCAGTCCTCGGCCGTCCGGCCTTCGATGCCTTTTTACAGCAGTACTTTGAGGACCACGCCTTTGCAAGCATGACTACCGACCGCTTTCTTGAGCTCATTCGGGACCGTCTCTTTCACGGCGACGTCGCCGCTTGGGAGACCCTGCGCATCAACGACTGGATTGACCAACCCGGCGCACCTGACAACATGATCATTCCCAACTCCAATCATTTTGAGCGAACCCGCGCTGCGGCCAACGCGTTCATCAGCGAAGGGCAACTCCCCACTCCGGCTTCGGGCACCTGGGCCACCGCCGAGTGGCTCGACTTCCTGCACAGCTTGCCTGAACATATCGCCCTCGACAAACTGCAACAGCTCGACGAAGCCTTTCACTTTTCCCAGTCGGGCAATGCAGAAATTTTGTATGCTTGGCTGGCCGTTTGCATCCGCAACACATACGAACCCGCCTTTCCTGTAGTCGAAGATTTTTTATGCCGTCAAGGTCGGCGCAAGTTTTTACAGCCGCTTTACGGTGCGTTATGGGCCAACCCCCGCTCGCGCCATCTCGCGGCCGCGATCTACCATCGAGCCAGGTCGGGATATCACCCGATAGCCGTGGCCACGATTGACGGTATCGTAGACCTCTCAGCCTATTGAGGCTTAGACAACAAGGAGCAAAAAGTGCCCCAAGGCCACACAAATTTCGGATTCTTGCTGCCCACCCGAGAAATGGTCATGCATCAGGCGACGCCAGATTTTGACCAAATTATTGATTTGTCCGAGCGTGCCGAAGCGCACGGCTTCGACTCCGTTTGGGTGGGTGACAGCATCACCGCTCGCCCCCGTCTCGAAGCATTTACCACTCTCGCGGCAGTGGCCATGCGAGCGCCACGGGTCAAATTGGGCACGGCCGTACTCCTGCCGGCTCTGCGAAACCCCGTCGTGTTGGCCAATGAAGCAGCCAACCTCGACTTGCTCTCCAAAGGCAGGCTGATCCTCGGCCTGGGTATCGCCACTAAAACGCCTTTGGTGGAAGCGGAATTTACCGCTTGCGGCGTCAATATTCAGCGCCGCATTGGCATTTTCGAAGAGTGCGTGGCTTTGCTACGCCGCTTGTGGACCGAGCCGAGTGTCACGTTCGACGGTGTACACTTTCAGTTGCACGACATCAGCCTCGGCCTACGCCCCTACCGCGAATCCGGGATTCCCATGTGGATCGCCGGCGCCGTGGACAATGCCCTGCGCCGTACCGCTCGGCTCGGCGACGGTTGGTTTCCCAACCCGCCATCGCCCCAGATCTTTGCCGAGCATAGTCTTGCCCTCGACGGCTTCGCCAAAGAGATCGGCAAGGCGCCACAGACCCTGCATCGGGCGATCTACACCACCCTCAATATCAATGACGATGTCGCCCAGGCCGAGCAGGAAATGCGCACGTTTATCGAGGGCTATTATCACACGCCATTTGACGTCATGGCCAGGCGCCAAAGCGTATGCTTTGGCGCCGTGGATACTTGCCTCACTTGGCTCAAGGATTTTATGGCGGCCGGCGCACAAACGATCGTGGTGCGGTTTGGCTGCCCGGACCAGGTGGGTCAGCTCGAACGCTTCGCCGAGGAGGTGATGCCGCGTGTCGAGGCTTAATTCACACGCCGGTGATGCCTCATCAACGCCAATCCGTCAAGGAACCCAAGCATGACTGAGATTGCCAATCGCCGGATCCAAGCCCAATACCTCAGCGACTGGTCGCTCGTGCGCCTGCCGGATGGGCGGGTTGGCGTTTTTACCAAGCGCCACCATCAAGGTCGGGTCACCCTGCCAGGTCAAACTGGCGTTGATGTGGGCCTGGAGGAAATGCTCGACCTCATCAAGCACCCCGCCGAACTCGCCGCCGAGGCACTCGACCGCCATGATGCCGAGCAGCATTAAGAGGCTTTCGCGGGACTTCCATGG
>Ga0214472_10000179_pt1 | contig 87252 bp, 102 predicted proteins | sample RVTome_6_FD_207662 | JGI IMG/M metagenome (GOLD analysis project Ga0214472, IMG submission 207662) | Soil microbial communities from uranium-contaminated site in the Upper Colorado River Basin, Wyoming, United States - RVT140D175 | ecosystem: Environmental > Terrestrial > Soil > Contaminated >... | reverse complement strand
AAGGGGCCATGGACAGCAGATACTATTCCGTTTTGGCCATCAAAGCGGGAGGCGACTGTTATTCAACGTAAGGTGACTAAAAAAGAAGCCGACAGGGTAGCTAAGATGCAGGCCCCTAAAATCGACTCCATACGATCTGAGCTTAGGAATCTTGGCAGAAAGATTAAAAAGAAAAAACCAGGAGATCCTGGAAACATAAAGCGAGGCGGCAAAGCAGTGCCAGATGTTGCGATGCAGGCTCTTGATATGGAGTTCGGCAGCGGCGGGAAGAGATCTACTCCTGTTTTCAGGAAGATGATCGGAGCCATGACAAGTGGGATGGGTAAGATGCCCAATAGGCACAAAATCATAAAAGATACGATGCTTGATCCTAATTCTCAGAGGTACAAGAATTTCCCACCGAAGACCAAGAAGATGGCCTCGTCCGAGGCTAACAAGTTCATTGGTTTTCAGAAGAGGCTAGGTCGCTGATGGTTCTTTCGCGAAATAATGAACGCAATGGGGATGTATGGCTTTCTGATTTTGACAGAGGGATCATCACTACTCTTGGAGGTGTCGTTAATACAATTGGGGATATGTATGTTGTAGATGTCCCCGGAGTAAGTCCTCCGCCTCCAACAGGAGAGACTATATTTGAGGCCATTCCAGTATATTTTGCATTTCCAGACGAGACCATAGATCCAAAGATCTTGCCGTCGTTTGTGATTCGCCGGGATGACATAACTCCAGCCATGAGTAGATGGCATCCTGGAAATCAGCAGTATCGAGTTCCGGCGATAGGGGCATCCGCTGTTACTGTGTTGAACCCACGGACTGGCGATACGATGGCGGAGGGTTTCGATCAGTACGAGAGTAAGGATCAGGCGGTGCCATTCGACCTGATGTACACAATTCAGATTCGTGCGCGGTATCGCAACAATCTGAAGGTGGAAGCTATGCAGATGCTTCGTTATACGATGAAGAAGTATCCTCCGTATACAACTGTCTACCTCAAGGACAGCAATGATGACCTCAGGAGCTATACGGCTTTCATGGAGAGCCCATCGGCGCTGGATACGAAGCCTGATGTGACTGGCAGAGAAACCAATTTCAATATCACCTTGCGAGTTGAGGCTGAACTAGATCTGAATGACCCTCTTGTCCAGCGAGCGCTGTCTGGCTTGCCAACCGTAAATACTGGACTTCTCTAAACATAGAAGCGGAGCGATACGATGCCATGGTTTTTTAATCCAACCCCAGATATGCAGGCCGCCCCATCCATGAAAGGAGACACGCTGTCATTTCCCTCTCGCCAGAAGACATATGTGAAACCTGAGCAAATGAGTGCTTACGTTTGGAACCTTGTACGGGAGAGGAAACTTGCCAATAGGGGTGGAGATCCTAAGCCGATATCACCACGCCTACCATTGCCTGCCTTAGCAAAAGTGGAGAAGAAGAAAGATCTTAGCGTTTTAATACCAGAGGTATCAGACGTGACCAGATCTGATACTTCCAGTAGTCATCATCTAAGCCATGCTAAGGTCGCCAACGAATCGCAGGGTAATAAACAGGTTGAAAAGCGGGCAAAAGCCGTAAAAAAACAATCTGATATTCAGAAAAAAGATACCCAGGGTAATTCGACAGATCAGACCGAGGCCAATGCCGCAGAGATACCAAATAAGCGTAGGAGGTCTTCCAAGAAGAAGCACTGAATACGACGGTCGGTATTTCAAAGAGGCTCGCAGATATCGTCCAGAGGCTGGACTCCACTAGGAGAATAAGATGGCAGAATTTTTGAGCCCAGGTATTTTTATCGAGGAAGTCAATGTAAGCGGCCAGCAGGTCGATGCAGTTGGTACCTCAACGATGGCTACACTTGGATGGACCCGCAGGGGTCCCACTGACGAGGCCAAGCTGGTAACCAGTAACGATGATTTTGTTCGCACCTTTGGTGAGTTTACGAATGATTCCAGGGTGCCGATTTCGGTCCAGGCTTTCTTTTTCAACGGTGGGACTAGGGCGTATGTGGTTCGGGTCGTTCCTACCGATTCAGTTGCAGGTGAGTCCTGTATCACTGAGCCAATTACGGGTGAAGTTCTTGGCACATCCGATGGCACCGATCCTCAGACATTGAGCGCCACGATGGCGAATGTACCCCTGTTCAAGGGGTCGGTGGATGTCAATTGGCGTAATGATCCTGCCGGCGGAACCCTCGGCGAGAACCCAACATTTGCGCCAGCTGAGTCCGAAACTGCAACAGGTCCACACCTAGCGACCCTGGCGAATACGCCACTCACCGATGCCGTGGTGACACTGAATTGGACGGAGTCAATTCAGGCCACGGAGACGCTAACCGTCTCGGCTGGTCCTATTGTTGATACCGATACCGTAACAATAGGTGGCCAGACCTATACGTTTAATACCGTCTTGGGTGGCGCAGATAGTGTCCTCATTGGTGCATCGGATACGACAGCGCTGGACAACCTCGTCGCAGCTATTAATGGTGATGCTGGTGCCGGCACGCTTTACGGTACCGGTACTGTTAAGAATGTTGATGCTGATGCCGCTGTAACAAGTCCTGGACTCACCGTTGGTGTATGGGCAATCCTTGGTGGCACGGCTGGCAATTCTATTGCTACGACCACGACGGGCGGCACGACGTCGTTTGGCGCAGCTACCATGTCCGGTGGAACTGATAATGACGCCAAAACAGCAACCATTACTGATGGATCAACGGTTGGCGGCGCGGATGCTGCAAGAATTTCCGCTGCTAGTATAGATCGAGACACTGGGGCACTGTCTATTACGTTTGTGGCCCGTACGATTGGTACGGATAATGGTCCTGACGCTGATTCTATTACTGTTGACTATGAGTCCGGTGGTGCAGTTCAGACTGTAACGGATGATGGGAATGGCGCCTTTACCCTGACCACCGCTGGCGGTACTTCCGTTGCCGGAACGGTTGACTATGCCACTGGTGAGATCAGTGTTACTTGGACGGGTGGCACTGATATTCCATTTGACGGGAATGACGTCTATGTAGATTACCTCTATTGTCTATGGGAGATGGATGCCGATAATCAGGGCTCCTGGTCGGACGGCCTTATTCTAAGGATTGCAGGTAATGAAAATTTCTTCACGTATGGAGATCAGTCTGTAGCGGATGCTGGTACGTATTCTAAGTTCGATGTAACCATTCTTCTTACGAGTAATTTTACTGGAGAAGATGAGGTTAAGGAGACCTACGAAGAGATCGTATTCGATGACGTTTCTGATGCTCTGTATTTCCCTGATATCATCAATGACAATTCTGATTTTGTGTCTATTACGGACACAGGATCTCTTGGTGTTCCTTCTATTCTCAAGGGGACGGCAGTCTCTGGTGAAGTGCTTGATACTGGTGATGGTACGACAGCTGCGTTCTCTGGGACTTTGGCTAATACATCGTCGGTTAAGACTTCATTGGTTATTACCTATGAAGCTGTTTCCGGCCTTCCGCTGAGAACTCTTGTTGCCGATGTCAATGGCAACATTACTGGTACAGGGCTCGACATAACGAAGACCAATACTGTGAACTATGCGACTGGCGCATGGGTGCTGAACTTCTTGACAGGCGCCAATGCTCCTGCTGCGGCATCTTCTATTACAGCTGACTACATTGCCAATCCATCAGTTACCAGTGTTGACTATGTCTTCACTGGCGGATCCAATGGCACGCTGAGTGGCACAACATTCGACAGGACTGTGTTCAGCAGTCCAATACTCCAGGCTCCACGCAGGGGTATGTTTGCTCTTGATCGAGTCGATGAGGTGATGCAGCTGATCATTCCTGATTTTGCTGGCGATACGACTGTTATGGGTGACCAGATCGATTATGCAGAGAATCGCCTCGATATCTTCAATATCTTTACGACTCCTAAGGGCTTCGATGCGCAGGAGGCGAAGGATTTCAAGACCATTACATTCACTAGGAAGAGTAAGTTCGCGGCTATGTATTGGCCATGGGTTAGGGTTACGGATCCGACCAATGCCGCAAAAATACTCACAGTTCCACCATTGGGATGGGTTGCAGGCGTCTACTCCAGGACTGATTCAACGAGAAACGTTGGTAAGGCACCTGGTGGAACGGTAGATGGCGCTCTTAGGTTCCTTACCGGCCTTGAAAAGAATCCAGACAAGGGTGAGAGGGATACTGTCTATCCAGTTCGTATCAATCCATTGATTAACACCACTCAGACAGGATTGGCTGTTTGGGGTGTACGGACAATGTCGTCAACAAATGATGTACTTAGGTACATCAACGCTGTTCGACTGTTTCAGTTCGTTGAGAAGTCGATCTTCAATTCGACGTTCGGATTCGTGTTCGAGTCGATTAGTTCGAACCTTTACAGTCAGATCAAGACTACGATCGATGGATTCCTACTCAATCTGTTTAACACTGGCCACTTTGCTGGAGTTACACCAGATCAGTCGTTCTTCGTGATTTGTGATGGAACGAATAACCCGCCTGAGGTCGCAAATCTTGGACAGGTTGTTGTTGATATCGGAATTGCTCCAAACCGCCCTGGCGAGTTCATTCGCTTCAGATTCAGTCAGAAAACCCTTACAGCCTAGTTCCCAGGGACTGAAACCAAACGCAGGAGATAGAAAATGAGTGTAGCAGTCACAATAACGAACTTGGCATCAGTTGCCACTCCAGTCACCGAGGCCTATGTGGTCCTTGGAGCAGCAGGTGCTGCCAATGACAGTATTACGATCGAAAGATCTGTAGCAGAGCTTGATTCTATGAGGGGGCTTAAGAGCCTTGTTGATGCTGGCACCGTGAGTGCTACGCCAGTTCAATCATCCGATAACGTAGATCTTCTTAGTGTACCGCTGGAGCAACACGGTGTTGAAGCGGCAGTAGATGTCTCTGCCGTTGCAGAGGTTCTATCTGTTGTTACGTTTGCTGAGCCGTTCCCTACCGGTATCGTACCGGTGGTTACCTGTGTTCCCGACAAGACCAATGGCACAGCAGCTCGTGGCACTTGTTACATTCAGTCTGTATCAAATACTGGATTCACGATTGCGTACGACGTCACTACTTTAGAGGCTGCATCTACTCACGACATCAACTGGAAAGCAACGTACTAGCCTGCGACGACATCTCCAGTGTGATGTATAGTCTAGATCTAGTAAAGAATTGAGGAACATCGATGGCCAGCAGACCAAAGTCTAGTGACTTTCTACATAACTTCAGATTCCATGTCTTGATCCAAGGCTTTGGTCCAGCAGGCGATGCTAAACTTGGTACAGGGGCATCTCCTTCTATCCCGAGCGCTGGATTCAATGCTGTCAGTACCCCGGAGGCATCGCATGATGCTGTTGAGTATCGAGAAGGGCATTTCATTTACACTCAGAAGTACGTCGGTTTGCCGACTATCAGCGATGTAACACTGTCTCGTGGTGTTGCTCTCGCCGATGGCACTTTTTGGGCTTGGATGAAAGATATCATCGAGGGCAACAGTGAGTATCGGGCTGCCGTTAGCATCTATCATTTCCATAGGGACGCTAAGCCTGAGACGTCAACGCAGGTGGGCCAGGTTAATACCAAGCAGCCGATCAACGCTGGAGCTGACGACCCTGGGCTCATTGAATATAAGCTGTATGAGGCCTTCCCCATTCGTCACAAAGTCTCATCAGATCTTGATGCCACGGCAAGTGAAGTATCGATTCAGGAGCTAGATCTGGCTATCGAATACTTTGAAGTTGTTGATCATGGTGCAGCCTAGTCCTATCTAGGCCAGTCTGATAGGCTGCATACGTGGCCAGATCAAGATTATCGGATGTCCTACAGGATCATCTTTTCTGGGCATTCGATGCATCAACATCGTTAAATGGTGTTCCGATATTTAATCCACTGTTTGGATTCTCAAGAATCTCTGCGCCTGAAATAGGCGTAGAGATTGAGTCTTTTAAGGACGGTACATTCCTTTATAACCGTGGGGTTGTAAAGGGTGGCAGGGTATCTCCGGTGGTATTCGAGAGAGCTGCATCGATGTTTGATGCGGATTTCTACAGTTGGTTAATCTATACACTTCATGGCAATGATGATTTCAAGGATGGTGGAACCTTGGGTACATCATCATTTGATCCGTTGCGTGGGGGAGGAAAGACGAGTCCCAGAAGGAGTCTGCTTATTATTCAATTTTCCAGCGTCAACATTGCTAATCTCGGCGGTGATAGCGATGTTGCTCGTGGAATCAGGGTCGCTGGCACAGCGGTTATCGCCGCCCTGACTGGCCTCCTGTCTGGTAGCTTTGGCGCAGTCGGCGGCGGCGCCCTGGCGGCGTCAGCTGGACTCGGCTCAAGCGTGCCAATCTCGATGGGCCCATTTCAGTTTGCGATGAGGATCCCTGCTAGGGGTTGGCTGCTCCATAATTGTCTTCCTGTTCGGTATAGGTCTGGAAGTGATTTTGATGCAGCCTCTGGCCAGGTATCCTTAATGGAGCTTGAGGTGCAGCCAGAATTCATCGAGGAGTATAGTTTAGGAATCAAGCCGTAGGTATCTATGCCCCGCAAGAAAGAACAGGTTGTACAGATCGGCATAGGCGATGACGCTAGCCTGGATGTCATCAGGCTAGAGGATGGCAATGTTCTATTTGTTATCTCTGAGCGAGGCAGTATTCAGCGGAGAACGGTTGCCGCCATAGGAACTGCTGATGCGATTAGGATTGCAAAATTCATAGTTGGGATAGTAGATATTAAAGATATCGATACCAGTGAATCCGGATAGATAGGACAATACCACTGGTAATACTTCCAGGTTTCTTCAGGTAAGTGATCTTGAGATCTTGCGATCACTTATCATTGGAGGTACTAAGTGAATACAGCTGTGATCTTTCCAGCTGGAGGTATTCACATGGATGATAGTAAGCAGGGTCCAATGTCTGATGTCTCGTCCATCAAGGACTGGAAAGAGGCAGTGCTGGCCCGAGACGAGTGCTGCGTTAATTGCACTAGTCCAAGTAAGCTGGCTGCTTGCTTCATTGTCCCACCAGAGGTTGGTGGGCACATTCGGGTGAGTAACGGGGTTACGGTATGCCGTGAATGCCGACTACGCGCAGATAGCGCCAGGGTACTGCCGCATAGGATTGATAATAAGACTCCAGTCAATTTCTTGATGAGCCAGTCTTTGCATCAGGTGGTTCATAAGTACGTCCACAACGGATCTAGATTTGGGACCGTGTCGGCTCTCATGAGAACCATGATCTCTTCGTTCATAACTCAGCCGGAGTTGTATGAAGATCTGCAGAATTGGCAGGACGACGGGTCCGCCGTGAAGGTTAACGGGTGGGTAGACGGTGCTCAGTACGAGGTCTTCAAGTCGATGTGTAGAGATCGAGGGCTCAGCTACACAGATGCTTTGAAGGCGCTGCTGTTGGTCGCTATCGATGATTATGAGCCACAGGATAAGCATTAGGAGGTGAGATATGATTGATCCAGCACTGGAATACGCAAAGTCGTCCGTTGATTCGTTTGAGCTTCCATGCGGCTATCTTGACGGGGATGGTAACCTACATACTGCCGTTACAGTCCGCGAGATGACTGGCGAGGAAGAGGAAATTCTCGCGGCTAGGAACATGCCTAGCAGTAAGAAGATAAATTCAATCCTCAGCAGATGTACTGAATCTATCGGAGCGGTGTCTGGTCACTTTATCCAGCAGATCATCCCGGAGCTTGTTCAGGGTGACAGGATATATCTTCTGATTGCTATCAGGAGGGCAAGCCTTGGCAATGACATGCCTTTCGTGACTAAGTGCCCATCTTGCTCACAGGACGCTAGATTTAAGTTAGATTTGGCAGATCTTGAAATTAAGAAGATGCCAGATCCCATGATCAGGACTTACGATCTTACTCTGCCAAAGACTGGCAGCAAGGTAGTCATGAAGGTCCTCAATGGGCGAGGAGAGGATGCGATCGGCAAGGCATCTACCAGGGGGAAGGACATTATTACCTCGGCAATCTTCGCCAGGGTTGAGTCTATCGACGACAAGCCGGTAACTATGGCAGATCTTAAGTCCCTACCGTTGGTAGATAGAAACTTTCTCCGAGATGCATGGGAAGACCATGAGGGCGGTGTGGATACTGAAGTCAAGATTGATTGCCCTGGGTGCGGCATTGAGTACGATACGGAGTTGGATATTTCCCAGCAGGGTTTTTTCAACCCCTCGGCAACATTGAAGAATTGGAAGAAGAAATATTCTTTCTAATGGAGTGCTGGCGAGGGCTTTCCGAGGAAGCCATCAAGAAAATGCCTGCTACTCGTCGCATGAGAATGATTATCAAGAAGTCAGATCTTGAATCCGAGCGGCGACGTCAGCAGGAAAGAGACGCATCACGCAGGCGCTAGCAGGCGCAAGCGCTTGCGTGGCAGATCTTGACAGGTGGAAGGAATCCTCCAAATCTTGTAGATTGGGTATACCTCATGCCGGAAGTAACGAAGCATTACCACGGGTTCGATATCGTGATATGTGTAACTTCTATTTGCTCAATGAAAGCAGGTAGTTAGTGGCTTTAAACTTTCTTGGATTAGGCTTCAATTTCGGATCCCAGGATAAGGGCTTAGCAGACTCGATTAAGAGTACTAGTAGCGGTATTGCCGACATTGGCAAGGGTATCCTGCAGGCCAGCGCTGCCTCTGCGAAGATGGCTTTTAAGCCTCCAAATTTCGGTCCAGCGCTCAGTTCTGCTCAATCGCTTGCCAGTGATATGAAACTCACGACTACTGGCATCGAGGCGTTTGGTGTCGCTTCGAACAAGGTTACGTCAGCTGGTTTGGCTGGTCTTAACCTTACGAACAAGCAGCTCAGGAATGCTCAGAAACAGATAGCCAGTGGTTCTCTGGATATGAATATTGGCGCAGAGGGGATGACTCAATCTTTCGTTGCCCTTAAGCAGGCTGGGGTTGATATAGAGAAGGTTGGTTTCACTGGAGGCCTAAAGGAGTTTCAGAAGTTTGTTGAGGTCACCGGTGTTGATGCCACTAAGTTCGCAGGATCTATTGGGCGTCTCACCAATCAGATGGGATTCCAGGAGAAGGAGGCAGGAGATCTGGTTAAGGCCACTGCCGCCATTGGTAAGAAGTTCAACATAGGACGAGAGGCTGTCCAGGGTATGGCCGAGACCGTTGAACTCCTCAATGACAATTCGAATCTACTGCCACAGAACTGGGGTAAGGAGAGGACTGCCGAGTTCGTCAAGGGTGCGACCAAATTCGCCGGTGCTCTCACTTCGGTCGGATTGACATCCGACGAGGCTATGGCGGCAAGTCGAGGATTGACTACTGCTTTGCTGAATAGTGAGACTGGATTGTCTAATCTATACAGTGGCGTTACCAAGGAGATGCCGGACATGGCCTTGGTCATGACTAAGCACCTTGGTAACGCCGGTGATGCGTTTAAAGCCCTTCAGGAGGATCCTGCTGCATTTATGCAGAATATGGGTGGCCTTGTTGATGAGGTCAGGAATATGCCGGATATGACCCCGGATTCCCTGAACATGTTCCGCGCAGAGATGGAGAAGACATTCGGCAAGGGAACAATGGCGATGTTTACCAAGCAGGGCATGGGTAAGATGGGCCCAGCCATGGAGGAGGCATCAAAGCCGATAGAGGGGCAGGGCGAGATTCTTCAGACATTAGCTAAGCATTACAAGGATGGTAGAACTGCTGCGGATAGGTTTGCACTCGCCCAGGATCGTCTTGTCACAAGGATGAAGACGATCGATGGCGTGATGAGTGATCAGGAATATCTGAAAAAGTATAAGAAGAACACAAACCTTCTGTATGACTCGCTAAATAAGACGGCCAAGAAGGGTGGTCCAATCGGCAAGATGACCACCATGCTCATTGAGATGCGCACAAAGGGCATCGGCGGTGCCTTAGCCTCACACAGTAAGTACGGCATGGCTCTGGCTGAGCTGTCGAATCAGTTCGCTCCAATAATAACGGCCTTGCCAGGCTTAGCTGCAGGCTTCGCAGCTCTCGCCAACCCGGTTACACTGGTTGCTGCAGCTATTGGAGGTCTTTACTTTGCTTTCAAAGATCTGGAAAAAGGTGACAAGAGCATCATTCGTCCTTGGTTGAATAGGCTTCAGAAAGAGATCCCCAACATAATAGCTGGTGTTAAGGAGGCCTTCACTAAGGCGCTCTCTGTCGTTGGTAAGGTTATTGAATATGTTGTTGCCAACATACCCTGGCAGAAGGTTGGTGAGGTTCTTGGTCAGGTATTAGAGGGTGCTGCCAAAGTGGCTCTTTTCCTTTTTGAGACGAGTCTCAAAATAGGAGAGAAGTTGCTTGGAATGATCGCCAAGATTGACTGGGGTGCAATTGGGAAAAAGCTAGGAGGATATCTAGCTGCAGCTGCTTCTATTGCCGTCAAGTATATAGGCAAGTTCATTCAAGCATTGCCATCCATGATCATAAAGTTTGCCAACATAATGGTCAGTGCAATCACTGGCATTTTTGATGGTATCGGAGAATTTTTAGCTGAAAAATTTCCTAAGTATGCGAAGCCGATCATGTTCGTCTTCATCATGTTAAAGACAGCTGTTAAGGCATACTTTGCGGTCTTTAAGGTGGTTTGGGGCGCCATAGCCGGCATTATCAAGGGTGTCTGGAATATACTCGGAGATGGTATTGCCATTATCGGTGATGCTGCTAATGCGGTTATAGACTTTTTCTCTTCTTCGGAAAGTACTGCTAGTAAGTCGGCCAATGCAGCTGCGGCTGCCAGGATGAAGGCTGCCGAAGAGGAGAAGAAGCGGCACGCTGCATGGGTGTCAGATCAGCACGCCAAGGGTATCGCTACTAAGGGGTTCGTTAAAACCCATGAGGGTGTGATTACAAAATCCTCGGATGCTATTGTTAAATACGTCAAGACAGAAACTGGTGCCGTAAAAGCGATGATATTTGAGGCCAATAAGTTGCAGATGGCTCAGATAACATACTCTCCGGTCAAGGAGGCTGCTGATCTGTGGAAGGCCCACAAGGCGGCAATGGATGCTATCCCTGATGGCGAGAAGGCCCATAAGAAGAGAAAGGCCTTGATGGATGAATATGCCGATAAGCGTAGGGAATATGAGAAAAAGCATGGCGTAGATCTGCACGCTACTCAGCAGATGGAGATTGCTATTTCAAGGCAAATGTCTCTGACCAAGGAGGAGCTTAAGGGGCTTGAGGGGGCTAGTAGCTCCTATGCGAAAAGCATAACGGCAAATCAGACTGCCTATGGGAATGCTATGGCTAAAGAGGCCGAGCTTATCAATCAGAGATGGAAGGCTGGAGATCTTACCAGGGCGCAATTTGATGAGCAGAATACTGCTTTGCTAAAAAGAGGAGCACTGTACAACGAACTTGCCATGCAAACTGGAGATATTGCCAAGGAGCAGTATGCCAAGGTGCTTAAGGCAGCAATAAAGAATGGTGAAGACTTTCAATCTGCAACTCAGAGGGTTGCAAGCGTGTATGCCGCAAACTTCACTGCGAAGACAGATGAGATTTTGGCCAAGCTTCCCGAGAGCATGTCTTCGATGAAGGATGAGTTCAAGGCGTCGTTCGATGAGATAGCAAAGGCTAACGAGCAGACGAATGCTCAAATATTGTTTGACAATAAAGGCAACCTAGCCGAGGGGCAGAGATTGGTTCGGGAAAATAACAAAGTATACCTGGCCGCTCAGGATGAATTGGCAGCAGGGTTGGAGACACACCGTAATCAGCTCGCCTCCAGTACTGAGACTGGAATGCGAGATGTTATGTCTAAGATCACCGAAGGCATGTCCAAAGTTGTCTCAGAGACCAAGATTAAGGGTGCTGAGGCCGCTGGTGAGATTCAGAAGACTATTGGAGTGTCCGCCAATGAGGCTGCCGAGATGGTCGGAACTATTTCAAATTTGAAGCCCAAAAAGTTCCGTCAGAACATGAGAATAGTGAAGGATGAATTCACTAAGTTCCTTAAGCTCACCGTCGATGAGTCTAAGACAATGATGGATCTTAGTGCTAAGTATATCAACGCATTCTGGGAGTCCTCCAAGGCTGGCTGGGAGGAGCAGGGTAAGCTGATTCAGGCATGGTCCATGGTGGCCGAGGTGGCTATCCAGAAGTATTGGACTGTCACGGTCGCTGAAGCCGGCAAGGCTGCTCTCAGTTTCTTTGCCTTCGTGGTCCAGATGCAGGGGAAGCTGGTTGCACTTGCTAAGTCGATAAATCTGATGGATATACTTGCTAGTCCGTCGCAGATCGATAGATGGGCTGCGATGGTTGTGTCAGCATTGGCGACGGCATTCCGTGGTGGGGCTGCAGCTGATGCCATGATTGGTGCTGCGTACAACAAGGCTCTCGCCATGTCTGCGGTGGTGGATAAGGCCTCTGCCACGCCAGAAGGAGCTGACGGCGGAGGTACGGGACTGGCTCAGGCTGCATCTCATAGTCTGATTGCAGTGATTGATAATCCCAAGTGGACCGAAGAGAAGAGCTTGATACCTTCTCAATTGCGAGTCATGAACGAGACATTGGCTGCCATATCTCTAGCCATGTCACAGCCCGAGGCCATGGCTTCCGATAAACCTGGCAAGCAGGGTAAAAGGACGAATAAGAGGACATAGAAATGGGAGTAGAAGTAAATAGCAGCTCTCGTCTTCTCTTTGCAGACTTTCTCAGTTCTGAAGGGATTGAGTTCTGGGATACTGTCGTGCTTCCAGATGCAAAGCCCAGACAGGACGATATTCAACACATCGTTTCCAGTGCGGATAGGATAGATCTATTAGCGTATCGGTACTATTCAGACGCCAGGCTCTGGTGGGTTATCGCTTGGGCCAATAACTTAGAGATCTTGCCTACGGATTTGAAGGAGAATGTACAGTTAAGAATCCCATCAAAGGGTTTCGTTGAAGCGCAACTCCTGCGAAGCGTTAGGAGGGAAAGATAGATGGCTATTGATTTCTTCGGAGTCAAGCTATCTGGTCGTATTCGCCAATTCCCCAAGGGTGCTGGTCAAAGTGGTCGGGTTGTCGAGTTGTGGACTGAGCCTCAGAATAGCCGCCTGACTGAGCTTAATGCATTGGCTTTCGTGTCTCAGCTAACCGTTGAGCACATCATGGGTGACAATGTGAAGCTTGCGCTAGTGCTTACACCTCCATTTGAGGATGGCTTGGCACTACTTCAATCTGAGTTGGTTAGATTTGGTGTTGGCCGACTTGAAGTGGAGTTTGGGTATTCCACTGGTAGTTCCACCGGAGGCGGTGCTACCGCATTCACTCAGCTTCCGTTTAGCGGTTTTCTTCAAAAGCCAGACGTGAGTATAGGTAATGATATTGTGATCACCTTGAATGCACATGGTGTCGGATATCAGATGAATGTTATCGGCGGTACAGAGGCTAAGAATTTTCCACCGGGAACAACATGGGCGGAATCTGTGGAAATGACGCTTAAAAAGTATGTCATGGAGGATGGTGGCGCCAAGAGCCTTTCCATAGACAATCTGTACGCGGATATTCCGGCTGATAAGAAAAATCGTGTCACTGGAGAAAGATTCTTCAGAGAGCCGACCGCAACGGCTAAGGGTAAAAAACCGGATGCGCCCGCACCCGAGGGGGTTATTACTAAGGGCCCAAGGAATGATTGGTGGTTTGTCAGGGAGACTATCGAAGACTTTGGATATGACTTAATCATCTATGGTAACGAGATTAGGATAATCGAGAAGACTCAGTACTTCGCAACCCAGCTTGGCACTGACAAGAGTCAGCGTAAGCAGTTTTTGCTCAGAGGAAATGTTGATCCAACTAGGAACATGTTCCCGATATTGAATTTCTCTTCTGCCTCGGAAGGTGCTTGGCTGTCGCCAGGCGTCGGCAAGCTTCTCATGCATGACTGGAAGGATGATAAGAGTGCTGATGATCCTTCCAGTTATGAGGCGCATGCTGGAACGGTCGAGAGTGCCAAGGGTGCCGAAGGCGACGTAGGAAAGCATGTCGATGTTGACAATGAATCCGATAAGACCAATACCGGCGAAGTTGTCCAGGCTGCGGGTAACTTTCCCGGTGACTCAAGCAATGATGAAGACATAGCTAAGGCTGCTGCACATTGGAAAGATATGCAGATGCGCGACGGAATCGTTGGTGATTTCACAACTATTGGTATTCCAGGGCTAAGACCAGGTGAAGCTGTTCAGGTTTCAGGATTTGAAAAGTTTGGCAAGGGCGCTGACATTGAGAAGGCTCTCTTTAATGGTGTCTATGGAGTCCAAATGGTCCGCCATCAGGTTGGCGTTGGAGGGTGGACTACGACGTTTACTGGAACTATTGGCGCATTTAGTAAAGACGCAGCATTAGCGAAGGCAAAAGCACATAAAACATCTGTTGCTAAGGCTGAGTCTTTGAAGGCGCATGAGTCGCCGAGTACGGCATCCGGTAAAATTACAAGGAGAGCGAATCCGCTTCCATTCTAATGGCTTGGTTTACCGATAGGTTCGATGACTTTATGGATCAGATGATCCGGTTTGGTATGGAGTATTTTCGGAGATATTACGGTCCATATCGAGCAAAGGTTGTCAGTAATAAAGATCCGGATGGCCTTGGCCGTGTACTTGTAGATTGCCCCAGGGCTAGGCTCCCTGCTGGAAACAGTAAGTGGGTTAATCCCATGATGCATGGTGCCGGTCGGCTGAGTGGAATGTTCTGGCCACCAGAGAAGGGTGATTACGTTTTTATTTTCTTTGACAACGGAGACCCTAGAAAACCATCTGGATATCTCGGCGGTTGGTATGCAGAGGGTGAGCTTCATTCTGAGTTGGACACTGAGAGTGATGGTTCTCCAAAGAAGAGAGGTTTCAGGACTCCAGGTGGTCACCTGATTGCTTTGTCCGATAAGGATGGTGAGGAGAAGATCTTAATTCGTCATAAGGATGGGACCATTGTTGAGTGGTCATCCGGTGGCAAGGTTAGGGTTGGTAAGCAAGGCGGATCATTTGAGCCGATGATGCGTGGCACGACTGTTAAGGCATGGCTGGAGAGCCATACACATCCTCATGCTTGGGGTCCTACTCTTCCTGCCGCTCAGCCGTTTCCGATTGATGGTCTCAGCGATGATTCGGAGACCAGCTAATGGCTCTCAATATTGGACAACTGACAAATCAGATCCAGAGGGTGTTTGCCCAAAGGCTTGACTCGATTCCGCAGATAGCCTCGCAGATAGCTCGGGCGTATCAGTCATATGCTTCCCTGGCGCAGGCACCTCCGGGTGTCCCAGTGATTCTCAAGGGGTCTGAGTATCGCTTGTTTGAGGTTTCTTTGCGTAGCCTGCTGCAGGGTCATTTCCCTCCACCACAGGCCGCGCAGGCGCTAGGGATGGCCATAAGAGGGTTCTGGTTGCTTCCTCCGGTGATGACTGGATCTGGAGGCACATGCACGACAGTTCTTCCTGCCGCCGCAATAGCTAAGATGGCAGCTACCAATGTTAAGTCATCTGGCCAGGCTGCGCAGAGCCTTGCATCATCCCTGGATCTGATGACCAGGACGGTGTTTGTTACAAATCCAGCTCCTATTCCACCGGGGGTACTGTTTTAGTTATGGCAGATCCACGCATCAGGTCGTTCTCGTTTCCTTTCAAGAAGGGCGTTTTAGCGTTTCCTAGGCAGGCAACTGATGCTGAGGCTATCAAGGCGTCGGTAATTCAGATTGTCACGACACAACGCGGTGAGAGGATCATGCGACCAGATTTTGGCTGTAACGCTTTTTCGTATGTGTTTGAAAATAATGGAGAGGATTTTCGGACAAATACGGAGCGGGAGATTCGACTGGCGATTACGAAGTGGGAGACGAGAGTTCGTGTTGATTCTGTCAGGATCACCACCGACGATATATCTGAGCCGGGGCAGACTTTGATTTCGATTGTGTATACCATCACGTCCACTGGCGAGGTTGATTCTGTTTCTGTGGCCGGAGGATCTTGATGTCTGTTCAGTTAACAAGAGTAAGGTATGCAGGGTTAGACTTCGATACGCACGAGGATGAGATCCTAGCTCGTCTCCAGGTCAAGTTTGCTGCTGTGTACAACGACTTCGCAGTGTCATCGCTTGGCATTATGCTCGTTGATATCTTCTCTTTTGGTCTGGACACCCTGTCATTCTATTTGGATCGAAGAGCTACGGACAACTTTCTGGTTACATCTAGGACTAGGGCGTCAGCGACGAGGGGTGCGAGGCAACTTGGATACAAGCCTGGGCCAGCCAGTGCATCTAGTGTAGATCTGTCCATATCTCTTAATTCGATTCATTCGTTTCCTGTCACAATCCCTGTTGGATTCCAGTTTATTGGACCGGCTGGTTTGATATTTGAATCACAGGAAGCATTGCTTTTCCCGGCTGGAGATACGTCAACTAAAACACTGACTGCTTCCGAAGGGGAGACGCTTACTCAGGTGTTTTTCTCGGATGGCAGCGAGAATCAGGTGTTTGATATCAGCAACGTGCCGGATGGCAAGTTTGTTGTCGGTCCTGGGACAAACGGACAGTCAAAAACTGTTGTTGAAGTTGATGGGTCAGAGTGGACGGAGGCTGAATTTTTGCAGTTCGGCGAAACCGAGCAGTTCGAGGTCGGCTACACGGACGATCCTCCTACGATTACATTTGGCGATGGTATAGCTGGTGCAATTCCTAATAACAGTGCAGAGATACGGGTTACGTATTTTGCGTCGTCAGGGGTGAACGGCGGGGCGACAGCGGAGACTATTACAGGGACTGTACAGCCATTAGTTGTCAGTTTTGAGACGATTGGCATTACTATCAATAATGCTGCTGGAACAAGCGGCGGTAGCGACCCGGAGGCTGTTAGTAGCATAAAGGCTAACGCACCTAATGTATTCAAGAGCCGTAATGTCAACGTTACCCTGCCGGATTATGAAGCAAGATCACAGTCGTTTGTAGATCCGGTATTTGGAGCCATTGCTGTAGCTAGAGCTATCAATGTTCGCGGTTCATCCGAAGATGCATTTTTATCGTCAAGGCTGACAAGTATTTTATCATCATCGAATAGTTTTGTTCCAACCGTGGGTGCGGCGGTTTCGTCCGTGGGCTCCGATGGGGTAGCTATATCTACGGCTGTCTCTGGGGCGCAGGGCAACGATGCTGCCTTGCTGATAGATATATCGGAGATAGATGCTGCAGAGAATGCAGCTAGATCTTCCAATGAGAGTAGCCGAACTGCAGCTGGCGTTATTCAGGCCAACGCATCGGCATTGCAGACGGAGCTTAGCTTTCTATCAACAACCATCAACGGGTACCCAGTTGGTACCACTCAGATCTCAGCGACAGACCTCCCTATTCTTATAAATGTGATTAACAAGGCTTTAGCTAGGCAGTCGGAGGTCGGCGCTCAAGCAGCGACCGTTCTGTCAAACATTACATCTGTTACTACTGAGTTGGACACGATCGATGCTAATGCGGTTACTGCAGAAGTGCGCAGAGCTGATATTCGGACGGGGGTGGATTCCATTGGAGTGAGTAACACCTCCATTCTTGCGATAGCTGCCACATTGGAGTCCGATATCCAGGCTATTGATAATGACATTGGAGTGCTGGTATCAGACGTTGATACGCATGTGGATTCTTTCCTGTCCAGTGAATGTAAATCTAATCTTATAGAAGTGCCTGTTCTTGCCTTTGACTCAGAGGGGTTCTACGTAGTCCCAACTAATGGATTACAGAAATCATTGCAGTCGTTTTTAGATACCTCGAAAGAGGTGACCCAGGTGGTAAAGGTTACTGGTGCGTCAAATCAGCTTGTGCCGGCTGATATCGATGTGCTTGTTGGCATTCTCACTGGATATAACGAAGCTACGGTTAGATCTCAGGTAGAGGCCGAGATATTGGATGTCTTGCGAGGCAGATCTTTTGGGGCCACCCTGAGGCTATCTGAGCTATATGCCCCCATTGCTCCTGAGCTAAATGATATTCAGATCGAAGGTGTTGAGTATGTCAACATATCTATTGTTGGACCTATTAGCCGTATCAACTCGAACGGGAACCTTCCCGTTGGAAATTTCGAAGTCGTTACCCGAGGGATCATTAGTGTGACGTCTGAGATTGTTAGCAAGTCTTTGATTGGTCAGTAGGAGTTGGAACATGTCAATTTCAAATTCGAGTTCAAATATCAGTAAGAGTTCGAGTTCGATCGAGCTTTACCAGGGCGAGTCGAAAGATCTTGAGATTGAAATAGTCAAAGAGGAAGAGGATGTTGATGGGAATCCGATCGAGGTTCCGTTACCACTCACCGGTTCCAAGGTCTGCTTTACTGTTAGGAAGTTGGTGACAGATCCGGCTATCAAGATAGCCAAGGATTCTCTGAATGTATTGGATATCGAGATCAAGTCGCCGGCTACCGACGGGATCGTAATTATTTATATTGTGTCGGAAGACACGCGATTGCTAGATCCTGGCAGGTATGTGTTTGACATATGGGTTGTGCTCAGTAGTGGTAAAAAAGTGCCTGTGGTAGAAGTGTCCGAGTTCATTGTTAAGGAACCGGTCACCAAGGATTGTTAGTAACGCAAGCGCTTGCGTAGGAGGCGGAGATGACGGACAAGATTGTCTTTGACAAGATAGCGGAATCCATCAAATCGGATCATCCATCATTTTCTGTTCGCTTTAAGGATGAAAGTAAGTTGATGAAATTGCTAGGATTACTGGCATATCCATTCAACGATCGATTCAACGATGGGTATACGACAACCCTCGGTACCTCAGTCTACTTCACGAGTCGAGCTGATCTTGAGAGCGATTATCGTAATTATGCTCGCGTGCTAGCGCACGAAGGGGTTCATATCTACGACGACGAGAAGCATGGTCTATGGTTCAAGCTGAGCTACGCCTTGTTCGAAGGATTGTTCCTGCCGATTCTGGCTCTCTATGCGGTCCTGGGTGGCCTAATTCCAGTTGCCTTTATGGTTGGAGGCCTGGCCGCTTCCTATGCCGCCCTGGCGATCCTGCGGCCATCAGATGCGAAGCAGGAAGGGGCCAAGCGGCTAGCAAAGATGGTCTTCTTCATTATGGCCGGTCTCACGGCTGTGGGATATGTAGGTCTGAGCATTTGGTTGACCAAGTGGCTTGCATTACTGGCCGTTGGAGCGTTTCTGCCGTTGATTCCATTCAGATCTCCCTGGAGAGCCGAGTGGGAGTACCGAGGGTATTCCATGGGTATCGCAATATCTTACTGGAAGTATGGTTCGGTGAGAGATTCATACCTAGAGGCGCGAGTTCCGACATTCACTGGCTCAGACTACTACTTCATGGATCGTAATCCGGCCCGTGTCTTATCCAGGCTGAAGGGTATACGGAGTAGCGTGCAGGATGGTTCACTGTTGCTAGGCGTTGATGCTAGGCCATATCAGAGAACGCACGCCGCGTTGGCTAGTTTGAATGTGGTTTCTACCGGATCTATCGGTGTTGGTGCCTAGTGCCTAATACTAGCAAAATGCAGTGGTCCTATCCGGGGCTGGATGATGATCCATGGTTCGAGAAGTTTGACCAGATGGTCAGGTCTCAGGATTCATCTGCATATGCTGGTCGGGAAGATCGACAGATCATCATGGGCGGCGGAGGCGACGTTACCTTCGATGCTGGCGCAGGAACTCTTACGTGGTCACAAGCTATTGATTTTTATTCCCTGATAGCTGGTTTCAGGGTGTCGGTAGCTCCGGCTACGGTAGCCATTGATGATGGTGAGGTTATTTATCTAAATCTCACCAGATCACCTACTCAGAACGTTACGGTGAGTACGGCGGCGGCCAGCCAGGTGCCGAACACCGATGATGCACTGGCTTTAGCCATTAGGTCAGGGACGACGGTTTACTGGCGTCATGGCTCCAAGATTGAGGGCGGAGATACGCTGAATATTTTTGGTGTTCCCGGTGCAGCTTCCCAGGGCGACACCTATGAGCGTGAGGCAACCTTTGGTGTTCCGAATGGTGCCTTTTCAGGAGAGGCGACTCTTGGCCGGGTCATGATAGGTGGTTCCATATTCGGAATCTCTGCCGAGGTTACTGAGGCTATTACGGCTGGGACTCTCACTGTTAGCGTGAAGGTCAACTCGGTTGTTAAGATCACGGTTCAGCTAAATTCCACTGACTCCATTATCAAACAGCTGGTTACCTCCCCTGGTACCTATATTGTCGGTATAGGAGATCAGGTGACGGTTGAAGTCACTGGCGCTGGGCTCGTAACTGGCTCTGGCCTAGATGTTGGTCTTACTGTCAATATTGGATTTTCTTCTGGCATATCGTTGCCCCCTGGCGGCCTAGGGGATGCCTCATTGAGTGAAAAAGGGATAACACGGCTATCGCTTGATCCGGCGATAGCTACAGCACCTATTGCTGTCGGTGATAACGATCCGAGGATATTTGCCAGCAAGAGGTTCATACGAACCATATCCCAACCAGCAGATGGTAGCAGTTTCACTGTGACATTGCCGACGGCGATGCCATCTACCAGTTATATAGTCCTTCATACACTCGCCACGGTTGGATCTCATGTCACTGTTAATATCCCAGAGTCCAGTAGGACGGTTAACGACTTCGCGGTTGTAACCAGTGCTGCTTTGGCTGGCGGGGAAACCATCTACTTCTTTGCACTGGAGATCTAAATGGCAGCCCCAATTAAAAGTGAGCAATACGAGATTGTCAGCGGCGGCGCAGCTGATCCGAAGATTTTGTCAGGTACTGCTGATCCATCGGTAGGTGGCGGCATTGCGGCACCAGAGGGCTCTATCTATCTTAGATACGTTTCTTCCGCTGGCGAACTTTGGTTTAAGTCTGGGGTAGGGGACACGGACTGGTCTGAATCTGGCGCCGGTGGTGGATCTAGTGCAACTGTATTTAGCAAGGTTGCAACCTTTGGCGTAGGCATTGGTACCTCGACACAGGAAGCGACTACTGGTCGAGTTACGTATGATGGGTCACTCGTAGGACTGTCTATTCACGCAGAGGAGGCTACGGTTGCTGGAACCCTGACGGTCAATGTCAAAGTTAATAATGTGACTAAACTGACTGCTGCCTTGGATTCCGTGACTAATACGGAGTACAACTTTTCGACGGTTGTCGTTGATACTCATGCACTGATCCAGGGCGACGAGATCACAGTTGAGGTTATAGGTGATGCCTCGTATGACAATACGCCATCAGGCGCCATTGGAGTGGTAGTAAACGTGACGCATCTGGCCGGCGGCGTAAGCGTCGTCGATCCGACTATAGCGCTTCTCGATTCTCCGCAGACATTTACCGCTGGACAGACAGTAGCCCAGGTCGCACTTTCGGATGGTGCAGCAATAGAGATTGACGGGGCTGCTAGTAATAATTTTGATTTGCTTTTAACGCAAAACAGTGACCTGGCTAATCCGATCAACGTAGAGCCAGGTACGACGATAAATATCGCAGTTCGCCAAAATGCTGGCGCTGGTCATACACTCGCATATGGATCTTCTTTCAAGTTTCCATCAGGAACACCGGTAGTCACCGCTACTTCGTTAGCTGAAGATATGATTTCTTGTTACGTGCGGGCTGCATCGTCTGGGGTGGCAACCGTCATGCTTTGTTCGATTGCGCAGGATCACTCCTAATGTTTCATACAATAGTAGCTATAAGAAGTTCTGGTGCAGGGGGTGGAGGTGCTCCGCTCCCTGTTGGACAAGCCCTCGTACACAACACCGGTAGGTACGAAGTAGTTTCTGGAGGTTCTCTCATACGTGAGAGTTTCACCTACGAGTGCTGGTTCAAACGCACGACCAACACATGGGACTTTATGAACGTCATGTCCCGTAGGACCCTCGTATCTGGCAATACCATGATTGCTTTAGGGCTGAGATTTAGCGGCAATGTAGCCGTCCGGTGGACCAGAGATGACGATGGTTCTCCCGGAGGCTCTACCACCACTTTCAATACAGAGGTGCCATTTGGGGTGTCCAACGGGGTTTGGTACCATGTCGCGGTTACACGAGATTTCGACAGCGGGGTAACATCGTTTTATAAAAACGGAGTTTTTCTAGAGTCGCAGGTAGTTGATGCGGGCGGTCTTATTGATAGCCCTGAGTTGTCCACCCAGACGGGCGACGACGCCCCGTTTCAGTTCGGGAGGTTTCTCCCAGATACGAACAACTACCTAACTGGTGCCATGGCAGAGGCGCGCGTCTGGAGCATTGAGAGAACGGCCACTGAGATTGCAGACAACATGTCGCAGACACTCACAGGTTCGGAGCCTGGATTGGAGGCATACTATCGGTTTGACGCCAACTTGTTGGACTCAGGTCCTAATGCGCATCACGGAGAGATTGTCGAATCTCCTGACCCAACTTACGAGAGTAACCCTTTCTAGATGCCTAAGTTACCGCATCAAAGTTCGGTTCCGCCTGTAGATCCACAGGATGTCGCCATCAAGTCAGATGGCGGAGCTGCAGAGTCGTTGCAGACCACGGGTGCAGATGTTGTCGTATCGACTGCCGCGCCACCAACCACTGGGCAGATACTCAAAGCTACGAGTCCTACAACTGCTAACTGGCAAGAGGACAATGCTGGGAGTGCGTTGTATCCGGTATCCGAGACGAGTGCGGAATTCTTCGAAGGAGCTGCCAACGGCCTGAGAATTACCTCGACCAATGCCACTGCCGGTGGGTTGGATATGGATGGTCCAGCAGTCACTCTTGAGGCTTGGTTTAAGCCATCGGCCCTAGGAGTTCCAAACAGGCACTGTCTTATAGCTCGCGGACGAACCGATGGCGGTACGTTTGGGACGACGTTTACTGTTGCTGACAGTGATGTAGTATTCAAGGGACGGCTGTCGAGTGGCACTATAACTCTTACATTGGCAAGGACTTTAGTTGTAGATGAGTGGGTTCACTATGCAGTAACGAGACTCACCTCTACAGGCAATACGGTCCTTTATATAAATGGAGAGGCTGCAATTAGTCAGGTAATAGGTGCTGGGCTAGAGATGAACCCAGAGAACAGTTCAACTGTTCATTTTTTAGTAGGTGCTGATAATTTAAACGACGGAGATCAGGCTGTAGGCCATATATTTGAAGCTCGCAAATGGAGTGTAGAGAGGACTCCGGGTGAGATTAAGGCTAGTTATAAAAGCACACTTGCAGGCAATGAGGATGGCTTGGATGGTTATTGGCGCTTCGATGGGGACTTCACTGACTCCGGCCCGAACGGTAACACCTTGGCTATTCAAGCATTCGCAGATCAAGCTCCAGTCATCGATATAGACGCTCCCTTTGCGCAGAGGTCAGCCTCCAGCCTTGAGAGTAAGGGTGGAATAGTAGCCGTTGATACGGCTGCATCGCCGACTGCCGGTCAGGTTCTTACTGCTGTTGATGGCGTCAGCGCAGCCTGGCAGAGCCCCGCTGGCGGAGCTGATAATGATGCTATTCACGACAATGTTGCCGGGGAGATCAATGCTGTAACGCTCAAGGATACCCCTGTAGCCGATGATGTCCTTCTCATCGAGGATAGCGCTGATACTTTCAATAAGAAGAAGATAACTCTTACAGATCTCTTGGGCGGAGGAGGCGGATCTGCTCAGACGTTGGCTGCTGGCGGCGAGTATCTGGTCGCAAGTATGGCAGGATCTCCCGCCATCCCTGCATTGGGGTCACCATTCCCGTTTGATACGGTGCTTCAGTCCGACGGGCTTACTTTGGTGGCGAATCAAGTTACGCTTAAGGCAGGGCGACGCTATCGTCTCGCTGCTGCGATAAGGGTTATCAACCCAACCAGTGAATATCAGCAGTATCAATTCTATGACACTGTAGCTGCTGCGCTGGTTGGCTCTACAGGTTTTAACCAGGAGGATAATAGATCTGTAAACGCCAGCTCTGTGCCGACAGCGGTTGCATTTATGGCCCCCATTGTTGATACGCCGATGGAGCTTCGCCCGGTAGTGCATGGCGGGGTTGGCACCATGACAGGAAATCTAAGTTACCTTGAGGTAACCGAGATAGGCGCAATTCAGGCCAATGTTACGGGTGGCCTGGAGTTCATGGACATTATCGAGGTTGGCGCTAACACCACCTCTGTAACTTTTGGTGAGGGCGGCGATGGTACTTATGGCCGAGCATTGGATGGTGATATTGATGAGACGTACGTCATAGAGTCATACTTCCCAGATCCTTTAGCAAGTACGAGCTTTGAGTTGCGCCCTAATGGGGTGACGACGGATCAGCTTAGTGCTAGAAACTACGGCGGTAGTTCAACCGGTGGTGATATTCATACCGGCCTTTTCTTGGTTAAGGATACTGCATCGGACTGGACGATTGGATCCAGGGCTGAGTTTCAGGCCAAGTCAGGCAAGAGGCGCATGCTGCTCGGGGAGTATTTCCAGGACAATCAGTCCGGAAGTTTCAGACACGCCATATTGATGCATGGCGTATGGCGGGACACATCAGCAGTCGTCACCAGTCTGGATATTGTTTCAACTGCTGCCAATGCAATAAAGTCTGGCGCCAGATTTGTCCTCTGGCGCAGGACATCAAATAACCTTCGAGCTGATAGTGCTGCCGTCTACGAACGCATGGCTATGGAGACGGTTGACCCAACCGCCTTGGAGACCACTGAGAGAACTGTTGGTCATACGATTTATGGCGGCTCTCTTATCGGTGTGTCTGCCCGCGTAGAGGACGCTGTTACCGCTGGTGATATTACTATCAACGTGAAGATTGACGGAGTTTCTGCATTGACGGCAGTTCTTGACACAGCTAACTCAATATCAAAAGTGGAGAGAGCTGCTATAGGTGTTCACAAATTCTCTGCCAATAAGAACATATCTGTAGAGTTCGTACCAACTGGATATGACAATGCCGGAAATATAGAGTCGGCAGTAACAGTGCAGTTGCATCTTACCAATGATGCTCTTATTAGCCCGCCGAGGAATAGTCAGGTGGAGTCCAATCTTTGGTATCCGCCTGAGACGGCTCATGAACATGATATCGAGTTCGATTCTGCCAATCTTCCGGCTGGGTGGGTGGAGAGCTTCACACGTAGCGTTGATTCTATCGATGCCTACGATACGTCTCTGACGACTGGTGATCCTAGGGTCCTGGTTAATCCCCCTACCAGGAGATCTTGGTATCTAATTCAGATGCCGTCCAATAACACTAGCCAATATCTGCATAAAAATATCGGTTCCCTGCCGAGCAATTTTCTTGCAGTAGCTAGGATGAAGTTCAATCAAAATAATTCGGCGTCCGTAAATAACGATGCAACGCTTGGTATAGTTTTCGCGGAAGATTCTGCCGGGTCCGTCGATGGATCTAACCAGATTTCAATCTTGTTGAATGAACAGGACGCCGGCACTACACAGGCCGACTTTAATAGTCTCGTAGGTGGTGTGTTCACTAGCCACGCAACATCAACGGATATAGATCAGCAGCCTAATGCATTGGCTTATGCAGCGTTGCATAAGATTGGTGATACGTATCATGGGTGGATTGGGACTGAGACAGGAAACTGGATATATCTTGGGAGCTTCACGAACTCGTTTTCGTTGGTACATGTAGGGTTTAAGTTAATAAACAATTCAGCAGCCGCTCCAGGTCAGATGGTTGTTGGATCTGATTTTATGCGTTTCTATGAAACTGATACATTCCTGTTTTAGGGCAATAGCATATGAAACCACCGATAGGATCATTCCCCAGGCCGACGAGTGCAAATGATGCAGCCACTAAGAATCATGGTGGCAACGCAGAGGGTATCCAGACCACTGGTGCCAATGTAACCGTATCTGGATCGGCACCTCCAACTGCCGGACAGGCTCTTGTAGCAACCAGCCCAACAGTTGCTGCATGGGGTGATGTTGCAGCTTCGAGTTCACTGGCTGCGCAGGGTGATTACTTAGTCGCAAGTCTTGCATCAACGCAAGTTGATATTGCAGATGATGCAGCCATTGCGTTTGACACCGAGATTTCTTTAAGAGGAGATCTAACCCTGGACACTGTCACCAATATTGGCCGTATTGGTGGGTTAAAGGCAGGACGCACATATATGGTAGTAGCCACTATCAAACTAGAGCACAGTTCGACACTTTACGCTGCATACAGGATATGGGATGTAACTGCTGCTGCTCCTCTAGTGCAATGGGAGATGCGTTCTCCCAGTTTAAGTGACAATAATACTAATAACTCCACAGGGTTTCACATATTTACTCCTGCCGTCGATACGGAGGTTGAAATCAGAAATAATGCTGGTGATACAGCTAATCACGATGTTTCTGGTTTTGGTCAATCAAGGGTCAGTGTAATCGAGATAGGCGCAGTCCAAGCTAATGTAGTAGGTGGTCTGGAGTTTATTGATTACGTCAAGGTGACGGGATCTGCCGTGCAAACGGTGACTTTTGGCGCTGCAGGGGATGGCATATTCCAGAGGATATTGGATGGGGATGTTGATGAGGAGTACGTCCTTGTCTCAAAGATAATAAAGGATGGCACTCTTCGCACTTATGTCCTTCGGCCTAATGGGGCTACAACTTTAGTTGACAGTGAGATGATCCAAGTTAGTGCTGGCACCGTAACAGGTAACACTAACGCTGATATGAGGATTCTCAATACCTCATATGATGAGGCTTATATTGAGACAAAATTACTCGCAAAGACCGGCATCAATCGGATGATGATATCCGAGGCATCGATTAATAATCCTGGAGGTGCCGATGGATTCAAACAGAGCGTTGCCGGTGTATGGGCTGAATCTGTTACCAATATAGACTCCCTTGAGGTTCATTGCACTTCGGGCGCGTTCATAAATGTCGATAGTGAGTTCACTCTATATCGACGCACAAGGACTAACCTTAGAGCCGACAGTGCTGCGGTATATGAGCGTATGGCCCTGGAGACGGTTGATCCAGGGGCACTGGCTACCACCGAGAGGACTGTTGGTCATACGATCTACGGAGGCTCCCTTATTGGTATATCGGCTCGTGTGGAGGACGCTGTTACCGCTGGTGATATTACTATCAACGTGAAGATTGACGGAGTTACCGCATTGACGGCGGTGCTTGATACGACGAACTCAACCTCTAGGGTTGTTCGTGAGGTCATCGGTGTTCATACGTTCGTCGCGAACAAAAATATATCCGTAGAGTTCGTACCAACCGGTTATGCCAATGCTGGAAGTATTGCCTCAGCGGTGACGGTTCAGCTTCATTTGACCAATGATGTCCTCATTGCTCTTCCCAGTGACACTGTGGCTGTTCTAAATGAAACTCAAGAATTCACAAAGAACCAGAGAAGCCATATAGTATTTCTTGATGATGATGATGAAAATGTTGTTTACAGCGCAGCAGATTCAAACATCTATTCACTACTCACTGAAGATACGAACGGTTCCACAAGACAGCTTGATAACCCAATAGATCTGGTAGCAGGCATGACTTGGCAGGTTTGGTTTATACAAGATAGTGTTGGAGGTAAGAATCTTACATTTGATACGTTTTACGATTGGGGTGACGAGGGAGCCCCGGACTTCTCTGCGCAAGGCGCTAATGTTGAGAATATAATCACCTGTGTGGCGTTTACCACGACGAAGATCAGGGCAACTGTACTTAAGGGTGCCTAGTGATTATCATACCCCCACCAGGACTGATGAAACCCAAGGGAGTTGCTGCTGTAGCAACTGCTTCTGATTGGATTTTTGTCGATCGAATCATTGTGTCCACACTTACCAGCAAGGTGATATTCGGCGCAGGTGGTGACGGTGAGCTTGGAACCGCTCTCGATGGCGATGTGGATGAGGTTTACCTGCTGGAGACCGCATGGAAAGTGGGTAACTCAAACAACCTAGAGTTGGAATGGCGGCCTAACGATAGTGCATTGGGCAGTGACAGTGAGACGACTATTCTGTACGGAGTCGGTGATTCTTTTGAGGGTGCGGCTGAGTACCAAAGACTCATCGCCGGTCGTACGCACTCTGGCCCAAACCTAGTGGTTGGTGAGACGGTCATTCACGCCAAGGCTGGCAACGTTTACGGGGTTGGAAACTATGCTCAGCACGGCGGTGCTACAGACCACCCATGGCTTGTCGCGGAAATTAGTAGCGTATGGGCAGGCACCGACCCGATCACGAGTATCGCTCTTTTGAGTAGCGTCAACGGCACTGTGAGTAATCTCATTCAAGTACCCAGCAGGTTTCGCTTATTCAAGCGGGGACTACCATCATGATGCTAGTTGACCAGATAACTACCGTCTCCGATGTTCAACAAGTCTTGTTTGGGGCTGGTGGTGATGGTGTGATTGGAACTGCCCTGGATGGTGATGTAGATCAGGTTTATCACGTTGAGTGTTTTTGGCTGCCACCAACCACCGGTGGGGTATTACTCTCGCTAGATCCTAACGAAGCAGCGGCTAACCATCTAGGCAACGTAGCGCAAGCCACTGGCACAACATCCACTCTCACTTACGCCACAGACACTAGCCTCACTATTGCGCGTACCTACGGGAACAGTGGAAAAGGGGCGCTCATAGAGGCTATGTTCTACGCGAAAAGCGGCGTCCCCAGGCTATGTACGGCAGGCCAAACGCATTCCCAGAACGCTACAGATCTGGCTGTAGCCGCTATATGTTCTGGGATATGGTCCGATACCGTAGCAAATATTACGAGCCTTGCGGTGCGTTCCTCAGTTGCGGCGGGAATCAAAGCCGGTAGCGTTTTTAGATTGTACAAAAGATGACGATAGAGCTAGTCGATACAATTGATGTCGTTGCCGACACGGCGCTCGTCACCTTTGGAGCGGGTGGCGATGGTGCCTTAGGGACCGCTCTCGATGGAGATGCTGATGAATTTTATATCCTTGACGGGGTATGGATCCCACATGCCAACACTGGAACGTTTCTAGACCTGGAGTTTAACGGTATAAATACTGCCACCTCTTCCCAGGTTTACACGGTGGTGAGCGGCGGAGCAATCAGTGCGTTTCGCCGGCGACCAGGAATATTTCTAAGTATGACGCAGATGGCATCCCAGCCGGTAGCCAGCTTTACTGCATCCATATGGCCCCTAACAGGCTTCCAGGAACGTACTATGTTTGTTCGCGGGACGTCCCTTTCGGGAGCCCAGCTACCGTCTACTCAGCGCAGTGGTGGCCAGTGGCAGCATAACACCGCAAATATCACAAGTCTGGTTGTCGCATGCCGGACGGCGGACGGCATTCGATCTGGGAGCCGTTTTCGTCTATTCAAAAGGATCACTCCTACTCTTAGTATCTCCTACCCGACCACGCTAAGTGAGATTGGAACCATGATGGGCTACCAGGACCCGAACCACGCATGGCGACTCGACAATATAACTAGTTGTCCCGACTTCGGCGCAGGGGCGGCACTCGGTCCTGCTGGTTCACCCACGCTGGTTCCCAGCGTGGCCCCGATTGGTGATGGAGTTGCATTCAGCGTTAACAGTGGTGACGACATGGCCGCAGGGGATACGACCACTATGGACGTGACGACGGGTGACTTCATGGTTCTGGCCCTATTTACATGGCAGACCTACGGGGGCGGCAGGTCATTCAGCGGCAAGCTGCAAGGTCCAGGGTACTATCTCCATAGTGTCAACGATGGAATACTCAGGGGCGATGTAGACGGTAACTTCGTTGTCTCAACTCTATCAACGTATAGAGATGGTGAGTCTGTCATTGCTGCCTACGGTCGCCGCTCGGGTATTCCGTTCTTAGTCACAGACCGGGAGCCTCTCCAAACGACTTCCATACGTGCCACCTCACTTAGTAATGCAGATGCATTTGCAGTAGGCAACGGGGCGGGCCAACTGTCCCAGGGCTTCACCGGCTATCTAAACGTCGGCTGGAACGCGACACTGTCAAGCTTACCGACGCAGGCGCAGCTTCAAGCACTCAAAGCAGCAATTGGTCTATGACATGAGCAGCCAATTCACGCTCTACGAAAGGACCACTCCACAGATGTCGGAAGGATTATAGTATGAAGCCACCAGTAGGATCATTTCCAGATCCCATATCTCCTCAAGACGCAGCTACAAAGGCTAGCGTGGCAGACCCAGTAGCGGCGCGCGTCCACTACTTCGCACAGCCGCACCCAAACGAAGTCTCGTCGGGCGTGCTCAACGTCCATCGCGCAACTCTCTCTAACTCTGGGGATTCGATTAACTACGAGTTTCCACACCAGATCGAAGGTGGAAGGCTTCGAGGGTTTCTAATATGGGGGTATCTAACGAACGCTGCGGATAGCTATACGGCGCGAATTATGAAGGCCCCGTCGAACACCGCCTCGGGTGCTGCATCTCAGGTTGGTGATCTCGTAACCTCCGCTACCGCGTCTGGTGTGCAACTTCTTTCGCACACGCTAGCAACCCCTTCAGATGGGAATATCACAAGTGCGCAGAGATTCTTTCTGCAAATTCAGCTCATCAATGGTGCGGGGAGCCTGCACATCAACAATATCTCCGCGACAATTCAGGACGACATCTAATGTTCTCGTTAGTGGGAGCAACATAGGAATTTGGTATGCCAATTAAACTAGCTCACCAGCAGGCCAAGACACCCGTAGATGATAGAGATGTCGCTACCAGGGATTACGTTGATGAATCCGTTGGTGCTGCGGATAGCCTATTTACCTCTGGGGACAACGTAGATCTGTCATCGTCTGATCCGCCTACGATCGGTCAGGTGCTAACGGCGTCAAGTCCGACCACGGCTGAATGGCAAACCTTTGCTGCCGCCGAAGATACTAAAGTTAAGGTAACCGGAGCCGACACTACATCCGGGAATTTGAATGCAAAGATTGCCGCTGGATCAAAGATATCGCTAGCTGTTTTGAATCCCGGTGACAATGAGCAGCTTCAGATCTCATCCACAGGTGCAGCTCTTGATGCCGTACAGGAATTCACCAAGAGTCAGAGAAGCCACATAGTCACGCTCGCTGATGCTGCAACTGTATCTTTCAGTGCCGAAGATTCAAATATCTACTCCTTAACGGCGACTGGTGCAGTCGGCGCTACCAGGGAATTGGAAAATCCCGGAGATCTGGTAGCTGGTATGACTTGGCAGGTTTGGTTCATACAGGATGGAACCGGTAGTAGGGCTCTTACTTTTGATACTTTTTATGATTGGGGTGATGAAGGCGCTCCGGACTTTTCTGCACAGGATGCAAATAATAAAAACATTATTACTTGCGTTGCACTGAGTTCTACTCAGATCGCCGCTACAACTTTACTGGGTTTTGCATAAATGTTTTTCACTTCTCCGCAGGGATTATTGCGTCGCAAGGGTATCCCTGCGGGCGCACACTCCGCAATAGGTGGCATCGAGCTACTCGACATCATAACGCTGAGTAGTGATGTCCAAGACGTGACATTCGGTGCCGGCGGCGACGGCGTGCATGGAACAGCTTTGGATGGTGATGTTGATGACACCTATATCCTGGTGTCCAGATTCCCACCGGAGTTCTCTGATTCGGAGTATTACTTTGAGATGCGGCCAAATGGAATATCGACCAACCAGGCCTCCCGCAATTTGAATGCAACCGGGACTGGCTACGCGCAATTGGGGCAACCAGCATCTATGCGGCTACTAGAAGTTGCTGGGGCGCATATCCGCACTGCCCAATCCAGGGCTGAGATATCGGCCAAAACCGGGTCCATGCGCACGATGAGGACCCGAAGTTCTTTTCTCCGCAACTTCGGTGGACTCACCATGTTTTTCAGCAACGATGGCTGGTGGACCGACACAACAACCAATATCACCAGTCTCGTAATCCACTCCCATGGCATCGGCGGCTCCCTCGGCGGCGAGGGAGCCGCCGGTGACTTCATTAAAAGTGGCTCGGAGTTCAAGCTGTATCGAAGAGGGGTTTGGTTGTGAGCGAACCAGAATTCGGTGGCATAGAACTTCTCGACACGATATCCGTGTCCGGTTCTTCCGTCCAATCTGTCGTGTTTGGTGCCGGCGGGGACGGTGCCCAAGGGCGTGCCCTGGACGGTGACGCCGATGGCGAGTACATCCTGATTTGCAACATGCGACACACCGCACCCGGTTTTGCTACGTACTTCGGGATACGGCCCAATGGCCTAGTAACCAATCAGTCGGGGAACATGAGTACTATAGTAAATGCGGGTCACGTTCTGGCAGGGCCGCTCGCTTTCATGGGCATTGGGAGGATAGAGTCTGCGGGGGTCAAGTCACAGCTTAGGGTGGAGATTATGGCGGCTGCTGGGCGTGCTCGCCTAGCCCATTCTCAAGGCATAACCCCAGTAACCTCGTGCTATGGGTTCGGCATCTGGAGCGATACCTCTACCAAGATAACTAGCCTCGTGGTGCATTGCGAGGAGGGCGCATTCATCGACGCAGGTTCTGAGTTTCAACTATTCCGCCGAGGGGTTTGGCTGTGAGTAATCAGGTACTCGGAGGCGTAGAACTTCTAGATATTATCACGGTATCCGGTGCCGCCGTTCAGTCGGTTTCATTTGGCGCTGCTGGCGATGGTACCGAGGCACGAGCCCTTGACGGGGATGCCGACGGTGAATACATCATCGTCTCCAAGATTAAAAACGTGAACAGTGGAAATCTTACACAGTTCAACCTACAGCCTAATGGAGTATCCATTGGCCAGCAAACCCAGTGCAGCATAAGTCTAGAGCCAGGGCGGAGGGTTTCCAGGCTTGAGATTGCGCTGACATTGGCGCAATGGGCCTATGTAAACACGGAACTCCTTGCGGCCCGTGGCCTAGTCTATCGCCATACATTTTCCGAGTGTGTTGAAGGTGATGAAGATGGGACGAACTACAAACAGGTTCTATCTACGGGAAATTGGGATGAAGACGCGACCAACATTACCAGTCTCGTAATCCACTGCAACGAAGGTGCATTCATCGGCGAGGGTTCTGAGTTTCATCTCTATCGCCGAGGACTGTGGCTGTAATGATTTCCTGGTGGCTGACGATTTTCAGGATCTGGCTAAGTTGATGTAATCACCATGGAGTGGACAGGATCTACCAGTTGATGGCATAACTATAGGCGGAGATATCATGTGGATAGTGAAAATAATCGACAATGCTATGGATACCGTTGAGGTTCTTGGCGATGGGTCGAATGAATCCGAGGCTGAGGTTGATGCATTGGCGAAGTGGGATGCGGTAATGCAGGCGAGGGATGATTATGAAGATCGACTACCGGCATCTGCGATCGGCATCCGGTCGCTATCGGATGCCGAGTTCCCGCAATTTATTGTTTAAGGAGTAGATAATGGCGTTACCGACATTGGATAAGACCTGGGAACTTAATTTTTATTCGTTCCGATCTTTACAGATCAACTCGCAGTCGCATCAGGATAATAGGGAGATGATGTACCTCCTTAAGGAGGCGCTTGTTACCGGTGGTACCACTCCATGGACTGTAGAATACTCGTGCGATGGTACTACGGCAGGCGTTCCAGGTGACGGAATAGATCGGTGGAACTCGCGGGCAGATGTATCATTCGGTCATTCTACCGAGGACGGCAAAACTACTACGTCCTGGATCGTCCTTAAGCAAACAGGTTTGCTCGCTAATTTTCAGCTGATGATTCGTTGCGATAATAACTTCGCAGATAGGGGAGGAAAGGCGGAAATTTATTATTCTCCGAATAATGGATTCACGGGAGGTACCACGTCTGACGCCAGTCCGCCTACTGCCACCGATCAAATAGTCCTGGTTGTAGAGGCTGCGGATTGGATCAACAACGGCACGAGCAGCCTTATGCGTGACTATAGATGGCATGTTTATAGGAGCAGTGATGGTGCCTGTACCCGTATATTTGTATACGACATTACTTTGGGGCGCACAGATCTTCAGATACACCTGGAGAGGGCAAAGAATCCAGTAGCTGAATGGACGCAGCCAGTTATGTGCAGTTGGCACGCCGAATCCTCAGTGAATACACCTTCATACGGCAACTATAACGATGTTGCTCGTTTGATTGCTCCCAATCCAGGTGGGGGTACCATGGATCTGTATCTGACCAGCGATGGAGAGGTCGCAGCGATGGGCGGGCAGAATATGCCGTACAAGAACGAAATAATATCCGGAGGCTGGCAGAACGAAGTTCAGTTTTACGATATCTATCCTATGGGTGTATTTTCTCCAACCGTAGGTGCTCGTGGCAGACATGGGGAAGTATTTGACATGTGGTGGGTACCCACCGGCTTAACGTATGGTGTAACTTTTCCACTGACTCCATCTCCGACCCGTGAATTTATGGTTCACACTAATTTTCTTATGGTTCACGATGGGTCGGCGCCCGTAGTGTTCTAGGGGTTTATAGGTGGCGCTTCCAATCTTAGATAAGACATGGTTTACCGACCTGAACGTTAGGTACACGTCGTTTGGCGCTAGTTTTGAAAACCCTAGGGAGGTGATGTTTCAACTAGCTATGAGGTTAATAAATCTACCGGTACCCTGGACAGTATCAGGATCGTGTGATGCTGCAGCGTCTGGTATGGATGGAGTTAATAGGTGGTTAACTAACGCAGATGTACAGTTCGGGCTGAACGGATTCGACGCAGATTTCCCAGGTCAATCGTGGATAGTTCTACGACAATCCGCCATCAATGCTAAGTTCGAATTACTGATACGTTGTAGTAACGCCAGTAGCGCCTCTGGAGTACAAGCGGAAATATGGATATCACCAACCGCTGGATTTGGTACAGCTAATGGCGGAAGTGACGGAGGTACAGGGTCACGACCTACTGCGATAGACGAGGTGCCAGTAAACGGTGCGGATGGGCTACAGCTCTGGTGGTCACCTTCTGCCACTACCGGCACTATAGATACGGATACAATTGTATCGTACTGGCAGAGTAGTGACGGTGAGTGTACACGCATCCATATGCGGCTAAAGGTCAGCGGGACTATGCAAAACACCACCATGATCATATTGGATAAGCCGAAGAATCCTGTGAATGGTTGGAGTAATCCGTGTATTCATTCATGGGAAGTTACTACTGTTTCAGTTACGTCGTACTTGAGATTCAATGACAATATCGCTACGCGCGGAGCGCTGGACGGATCGAACATAAGCCTGTATTTAACCAGCGAAGCAGCTGTCTCTAGCATGCTGGGACAGCTTAGTAGTGGTTTGGCTAATGAACTGAACGGGGCATTTGATATTTACCCGATGAGCCTCCACAGCGGAGATGTATCTAGCCGAGGACACGTTGGCGAGATATTCGATCTGTGGTGGATCCCGCTGGCTCTAGTAGATGCAGATACGATGCCGCTTACCCCAGGCGATACTAAGGAGTTTGCTGTTTATGATGACATGCTCATGGTCAACGATGGGACGGCGAGATTGTTGATCTAATGGCAGCACACGACGGAAATCTGGCTTCGATAGGATCGGTATCGAACGGGGACATTCAATACGATCTGATACCGGTTGAAGGCCATGTCGCTCCCGATACCATCATGCATGGCGGTGACATTGAATACGATTTGATATCTGTTGAAGGTAAGATCGTATTTAGTACAGGAGGTGCTTCAGGTCCAGTTTTCCGCATGCGAGCATTTGATTCGTCTTTGGATCGAACAGTCTATTGGTATTCTTTAGTTATCGATAGCGACGGTACGGATTACCCCGGAGCAGGACCACTAACTGATATAGTGATCTCTGTAGTTGTATGCTCCTAGATCGATGTGGTGCGGCTGGATGAGCGTGGACGTTGTCGTATTTTTGGTTCATGGACAGTCAGACAGTGTAAGTGATTGCATTGATCCATATGTCGATAGCTTTGTATCACATGACCATCGGCCTGAGATCATGGTTATTGATTCGACAGATTTTCCACATGAATGGAATGCATCTAAGGAGTCGCTGTCTAGGATCTATCGTAAGCATAAGCTGAAGGTTAGCTTCTCATCCAGAAGAGAGCATGCCAGATATTTGAACTGGATAGACTCATCTGCATTCAGGTACGCTATTGACGGCGATAGCTCCGCCGGCATTGGGGCTATGATCAATATGGGGTTACTAGCTACACATGGCAGGTCAGCTGTTTTTATTGACGCAGACACAAGGTTTGAGGTTTCATCGCCTAGGGCATCTGCGGTAGCTCCTGTCATAAGGAGGTTCGATCTTATCGGGGAGATGTCAAGTGGTGGCCCATCCAGGATGGGCACCTGGGGAGCTTCATGTACTGCTCGCGGTGGATGTTTTTACAAAAGCAAGAACTGTAATATCCCACCATTCATCCCAGATGCTGGATGGGCACAGGGGGTCCCATGGTTCTTGATGTCACGATGCCTTCCGCTTGGACTGCCGATAGATCTTCCATGGGGTGTCAAGAAGTTGACTGCCACGGAGGCGCTAAGCTCTTCGTATACTCCATTGTTAGATTTAATTCATGATCTGGTTAGTCCTGGTAGCCTGGTTCAGGCTGCCGATAGGCTGACGGCTCATTTGTCTGAATCTGAATTCGATGACAAGCTGGTCAAATATGTAAATTTGCTGTCTTCATGGAATGAGGTTGTCGATAGATCTGCAATCCTGTTCGAGAGAGGCATCAAGTTTGGGTATAAGCCATGAGGATAATCAGTGCCTAATACCAATAAAATGCAATGGCCTTATCCGGGCCGCGACGATGATCCCTGGTTCGAGAAGTTCGACCAGATGGTCACGTCGCAAGATTCGTCTGGGTATGCTAGTCGAGAAGACCGACATCTAAGGTTTTCTGGCGGCGGCCTAGTTTCCTTCGATGCGACCACAGGAGTGGTTTCCTGGGATGGCACTATTGAGATCATGTCCCCTATAGCAGGGTTCAAAATATCTGTGGCGCCAACGAGCTTAGCCCTAACTGACGGTCAGGTGGCGTATATCAATCTGGCTAGGTCTCCCACTCAGAACGTGTCATCGAGCCCGGCTGTTGCATCGACTGTCCCAAATACGAACGATTCCTATGTCCTGTGTATTCGTAATGGGGATTCTGTTTATTGGCCTAATGGATCTGAGGTATCAGACGGCGAAAGTCAGTCTTTGTTCGGTGGTGTGACGCCCGGAACCACGCATGTTGAATTTGTTCATGTAGCGAGTCGAGTTAGCCATGATTCTAATATTCCACTAGTGGTGGGTGGAGTGGCTTTCAATCCACTTGATTATGACAAGCCTGGGTTTAATAGGACTATTTCTTTTAGAGCCCTGGCCGCTAACGGTGACGTTGGTATCGTATCTTCCGTAAGGCTGCTCAATGTCACCGATTCATCGGATGTTGTTGCAACGCTGTCGTTCACTACAACTGAAACGGTCAAGGATGAGGTGGTTCTGATTGAAGGATCTGCAGCAGGGGAGATAGATTTGGTGGAGAAGATCTACGAAGTTCAGATCTCGTTGGATGCACCCCCCGCAGGTGACACGGAAACGGTGGAATTGTATTCTGCCGAAATCCAGGTAGTAAGCGTCTCCGTGTGATCGTAAATATCTAGTATTAACGGATAGATCTACTGTAGTTGTTACGCTGCTGGCCAACTGTCAGCATGCTGATTGTATTTACTGTTTGTGAATTTGGTCTATCTTAGGCCTTGTCTGATGATTTGGGTGGATGACAGATCTGTCATATTCCAGAGATGGCGATTCATTATTACGTGACAAATTGATTTGTATTCACATAACAGGGCTATCAGCTAGCCAAACAATCATCAAGGAGAGTTAGATATGGCCCGCACATTCCTTCGCCAAGACATTCAGATCAGAAATTCCGACGTCTATGACGATACGGTTGCTCCCACCGAGGCAGCCTTCGAGACGAACCCGGCGAACATTGAGACTGATCTTAACAGCGTCAGATCGATGCTTTCGTATCTGAAGGATATTCAGTCTGGGAATTGGTATGATGCCCAGACTGCCCCTGTCACCCTTGAGACAGGGGCTCTCCGTGGTGTCGATAACCTGAACAGCGCTCTTCATTTGATTGAGAAAAAGCGCGTACTTAGGTGTTACTGGGGGCTTAACACGATTTCAATCGCCGGTGCTGGCGATACTTTCGATATTCTTGGCACTGGAGAGCTTCCCGGTAATACGACTGCAGCTGTAGGCGTTGTCTCTACTCTGGGAACTGTTGTTGCCGATGGATCCGGTGGCTTCGGCGCTCATTCTCTTGTCGAGGTTGCTGGCACTACGGCTATCAATCCTAAGAACCTTGTACAGATTGTCGATGCCGCCACAAGGGATCCAATTCTTGATGCCGGTGATCAGATCTACGGTCTTCTTCAGACTGAGACTGCAACGGATGGTCATACCATCACAGATGCAACTACGACTCGTGCTCAGATCTCATTTGTTAAGTTGAACGCTACCGGAAATGATCTGATTGCAATTACCTCCGGTGCTATGGATGGCGTATCGTATGATTATTGCTATAATGAGCGTGTTCGCCTCGAAGATCTGAACGAGGCTGACTTCCTTGGTGGCGCAAATATCGATGTTCCTGCTGGCTCTGTTGTCACTCGTCAAGTTGCTTATGATAATCAGGGGACAACTCCGGTTGATCTTACGACCAACGCCACTCTTGACCTGGAAAGTCCAGGCATCGTATGGAGTATTCGGGATGACCTTGAGGCCTCCCTCCTGTCGATCACTGAAGGTAGCGCAGGTGGAACATCCGTAGTCGCCCTTGGGGCGGACGTTGATACTTTCGATGTCAACGCAGTTCTGAATGATTTCCTGAATGGCATTTCCGTTGACACAGGTGCCGCTGGCACGACGATCAACGTAGGTGTTACTGCTAATCAGATTGATGCTGGTGGTGTGCTTAGTATCGCCTCTGGCGGTGCAGCTGACTTGAACATGGTTGGCGCCCTGGAGGTCAATCTGACCGATAGCTACCGAGCCGGCTCCACTTTCTCACTTGCAGATGGTGTTCCGCTGGCAAGTAGTTCCCAGGAATGGTCAGACTATGAGACGGCATTCGGCGAAGTCTCATTGTTGAATGCTATTTACCAGGCAAAGACGACTGCGGATTTTCAGAAGACTTGTGCAAATGTAACGTCTACGACGACTGCCGACAGCGATGTTGGTGGAGTTGGCGGTGGTACCAATCTAGATGAGCAGATCCATGACTTGTCCGGTGGTGATTTCCTTACAGATCACGATGTATACTTGAATGGACAGCTTCTTCGTGGCGGCGCAGACGCAAGTGCCAATAATGACTATTATCCAGGAACTTCGTTGCCCAATGGCCAGCTTAAGTTCGAGTTTATTGTTAAGAATAACGATGTACTCTGCGTCATTAGTCGTGGCTAGTAGATAGAGATGATCTGAGGTGGGGCTCTATCGTAAGATAGGGCCTCATTTGTTATGGAAGATGGGAAGATGAATCCAGCTAAATCTGAATTGAAGATGAGTGTGCTTAGCGATGTTGGCGTCCGCATGGACGATAAGCTTGATGAGGCTCACAGGAGGGTGGCCACGCATGGCGGGGCTAAGCAAGCTTTGCGTGTTTTGTCCAAAGGGATAGCCGGGTTGGCTGAACTGGTTGATAAGGCTCTCGACGATGGGGATATTCCGGATGAGCCACTTAAAGTGGCTGAATTTGCTAAGAAGATGATCGAGCGAGCTAGCATTATGGCGGCTACGGCTGGCCAGCATCAGGAGAATCTTGAGATCACTGCATCTGGGGCGGTTCAAGCGTATGACGATGTCGTCAAGATGCTGAAGAAGGATGTGGATAGTGAGGTGGCGAAAGCCATGAGCTTCAGGGAGGCGGTTGAGAGTGGAGAGATAGTCATCGAGGATGGCGTCGGTCCAGTGTCCCAGAACGGACGTAGCAGGCCCACTGGAGTCAAGCCAGGTATGTCTATTTCTCAGCAGCGCAAGGCTGAAGCTGCTGCGGAGAAGGTTGCTGAGACCCCTATGGACGATGCTCCAGGTGAGGAGCCGGCCGATGTTGAGGAGAAACCCAAGAAGAAGCGAAGAGGGCGACCCAAGAAGGCAGATTAGGAGCAATGGCACGGACCCCAGATAGAATGCCCGGCCCCTCCATCGAGGAGGAGCTTCAGTTAGAGGATAATGCCGTCGATCCGTCCATAGTTGGCGCACTCACGCAGAACGCTGGAGCCCTGAAGGGTCGCGACAGCATCGGCGTGTTCAACCTTCGTTCTGGTACAGGCATCAGTGAAGGAACTCATCGTAGTCTCGATCAGCTTGTTCATGAAATCGCAGAGGACTCCTACGAGGAGTACATTTACACCGGAAACAAGGTCACATCTATCACGATCTATACTGACTCTGGAAAGACGATCAAGATCAGAAGGGAGTCGTATACGTACACTGGTTCGAAGATTGATACCATTATCACGGAGCAATTTGATGATTCCGGAGTGCCGATCGTGGGCGAAACCATGACGGATACATATACGTACGCTGGTAATAACGTCTCCAGTATCGATAGGGTGATGAGCTAGTGTCTGGAGTAGTCATAGCGAATCAGCCAGGGGTCTACTTCGTAGACGCAGATGGCAACGTGATCACAGCCGATGACGGCGATACTATCTCCAATCATGAGGGTATCCTTATCGCCGGCAAGGACGGCACCGCGATACGATTTATGCGTGTGGCTGCCGACGGTACGCTGCGCATTGATCCTACGGGCACGACCACGCAGCCTATATCCGCCTCTTCGCTGCCATTACCGACAGGTGCGGCGACAGAGGCTAAGTTGGAAGCTGTTAGATTGCTACTGGCTAGTATTAAAGACACGGATGGCATCAAAAAGATCATAGACGCATTGCCGGTCGGCGATAATCTCATCGGTCGTACCAAGCTTACTGACGGTACACTAATTGCCAGCCTGATCGAAGACACTGTTGCTTCCCTGGTGCGCCTGGCTGTTGAGGGCAAGGTATCAATAGTATCTCCCACCCCTCCGGGGACAGCAACTGAGGTTGTATTGGCCTCTGATACTCCGCTTGGGATTAGCACTACTTCGACAGCAACGTATGTTATCCCCGATGGGGATACCTTTCACTTGCAATCCCTATCCACTGGGGCTGAAGGAGATCCAACGGAAAAGGGTAGTAAGGTTGAGGTCATATTTGATAATGCCGGCACAGAGAGGCTAGTCACAAGGCTATACGTGTCTGGGTTCACAGTCTTCCAGTCATTCAACGACGTGAGTAAATCAAGAGACGACACCTCGATGGTTGGCAACGCGGGTGGTACGAACAAGGTGCTCCTGCGCCGCATACGACTGTCTGGGTCCGTCCAAGAAGTTGATGCCGAGATACGGGGGTATGTTCAGTAATGGCACTCCTACCACTATCGCTATCTGACAAGCTCGTCGCGGCGATGTACAGCAAGCAAGACGAGTCGATTAAAGAGGTTTACTACTTGCTAGTAGACCTAAACAATGCCAGTGGATCCTATAAGCATCAGGCAGGTGACGGTATCCATCTCGGAGGAGTGGTTGGTAACTTTTCTAAGAACGAAGCGCTAGATGATTGGATTGCCCGGATTGGCGTAGTCACGGCGATTAGTGGGACTGATGCTTCAGTTGCGTTCATAGCCCCTGGGACATCAGAATTGCGAACATCTGGAGCATTGCGGTCGAAAGCTTCGTTAATCTTCTCGCCGCTGAGTTTGAATCTAACAATTGCCGAGGGGGTACTGGCGCTGGCTACTAATTCTATTGATACCATCACTGCTTTGACAACGTCTACCGATATTGAGGATATATCAGGCGCTTCGCGTCCGGCGGAAGTGGGGGATCTAGTCATGCAGGTGCTCAATATCGAAGGGTCAGGAGTGTTGTCATTCGATTTTCTTGTTTGGTACTGGGTGGAGTAGATGGCATTCAATACTAGGAGCCCAGTTATTCAAGCTGTCCCATATACTTCAGAGGGGGATGAGCTGAGCAGTGTTGTATCAGCCAAAAACTCCACAGATATACTCTTAGGAGCTGACGGGGTTTTCATCGGAGATTGGGAGGAGATTACACGCTTTGCCTCAATATCGATATTGGTTCGTGCAGACCAGGTATCTGCCGCAAGTGGGATGGAGATGCAGTGGTCCACGAATGGCGTGGATATAGATGAGGACGACATATTTACCATCCCGGCCAACAGTGGAAAGTTTTATACCTTCCCGCCGGTAGGTAGGTTCCTGCGGGTTAAGTTCACCAATGGCTCGACTCCACAGGGTTCCTTTAGGCTCCAAACAATTCTTAGGTACACCACCGTAAAACCTTCGTCCCATCGACTTGATGACGCTGTTATTGATGAGGATGACGCCGAATTGGTAAAGGCGGTTGTCACTGGCAGAGCAGCGGATGGCACATACAAAAACCTGGTTATAAACATCGACGGTAGACTGGAGCTTGGGGAGTCTCCGGCAAGTATTGGCGTAGCAAAGATTGAAGACGGAGCAGGCTCGGGCCGAACGGTTTCGGTGGATTCCTCCAATAGGCTATCGGTCTCTGCAAACGTCATAGTTCCACCAACTGCTGTTGCCGTGAACGTGGCGGAGACGTCGAGCCTAACTGGAACTGCGGATAGCACCTACGTGATACCGGCTGGGAAAGAGCTGACAATCAGCCGCTTCGCAGGCGGTTCGGAGGGTAACTCGGGCAAGGTCTCCAAAGCATCTCTATTCTACGATCCGAACGGGGACGGCACCGGGATGACGCTCATCCGCGTGATGTACTTGGGCACGAGTAACTGGGAGTTCTCTTTGGACTCGCAGTTTACAGGTGATGGTACCGCTGCGATTCGTTTGCGGAGAGAGAGGCTGGACGGAGCTGCTGATGAGGTTGCTGGCTTCTGGGATGGGTTCAGGACTGCATAATGGCACGCACACCGATAAGAAGAATGCACTCACTGGAGGTTGCCAAGAAGACAGGGAGTTCTCCAACCTCCAGCGAGGATTCCTATGTTGTCGCAGTAGATGCGACGCTTAGGGTGGTCAGATTCTCGGGGGGAATAGAGCACTCTACAAAGGAAGTTCGTATCGAACTTCTATGGGGGAATGATGTTGTCGCTGTTGGATATGGACTGAATTTTCAGCTTGCTATAGATGCTGACTACATCGGCGACGGCGCTACTGCGCTGACTATTCGCCACACCAATGGTGATAATACTGCACTCCATATGTCAGCCTGGTGGGAAGGAATGACGCTATGAGTCGTGCTCCGCAGACATCTGATGGGCGGAATATTATCGTTGCATCTAAATTCGGGGCTTCCATCGATCCATATATCTGTGGAGTGGCTGATAAAATTACATCACCAGTGGCCAGGGGCGGCGGTACGGCGTTTAGTCTGTCTTGGGCATCAGGGGAGACCCCGTCGGCGGGAGACACTAAGGAGGCTGAGTGGAGCTTCCTTGACTATGTGCGCATAGCTGCTGGCGGGATGATGTGGAAAGACTGCGAAGTTGGTGACCATATCGATATGCGGATGATCGCCAAGGCAACTCCTGCGACCAGCACCCCAGGTACAGGAAACACAAATAAGGTAAGTATTGGTGGAGGGGCAAACATATTTGTTCCCGCTGCCGGCGATGGGGATTGGACGTTAGACCTAGCTCCTATTCTACACGCGGATTCGCCTGTCCCGATTCCTAATGTGGCTCACACAGGATACTGGTCCTATGATGAGGAAGATCAAGGCCTAGGATCTTTTGCGCCAGATGGTCTAGCAGGGTCTGGTTATGATTTCTTTGATTTTGAGATCACGCTCGTCTACTGGGTTCGCGGAGTGCAATTTATTGGGAGTGGGCAAAATTACATAGATCCAGGTACGGTCAATCGGAAGATTCTTCCGCACTGGACATTCAAGGTTAAGCTTACCAACGGCAGCGGTCATGCTCCATTGGCTGCAACTTGGTATCTAAATTTAGCCCGCAAGAGTACGGTGTGAATCCAGATTCTCACACTGTGGGTATAGGCATGTTAGTTGTTATAGCTGTGGGTATCCTCTACGATATTTATCTTGAGGGAGATAACGTAAAGGATAATACCTATAGCGAGATTCTCAGAAAATGGTTTACCAGTATGTCTTGGTTTTACTACGGTGTGTCGTTTGGGCTTGGTGTTCTAATGGCCCACTGGGGGATCAAGTGAGTGGCTGGGAGCGATTAAAGCAGAATCGGCGTCGGCTTCTATTTTCTCTGTTTTTCTTTGCCGCCGGCCTGGCCGTTGGCAATTGGTGGTAGAGGTCGTGTGATCATTGTAAAAATCTCAAATATTAGTACTCAGGATATAAAAGAAGTTGGCGGGGTGAATCTTCCTCCGCCATTTCACATGCTTACAATTCCATCTGGGACTGAGATTGAGTCGGTCTGCACAGTTGAGCAGATTGACTCCCAGTGGCCCCATCGGTCTGGCTTTAAAGTGTCAGATCTATTGCAACAGCTTGTTCAGCGTGATGTGATACGTGTGAATATTGAGCCATATGAAAAAGACTCTGCCGATGCTTCTCAGATCGAATTGATCAATGAGAAGTTTGTCTCTGCTAGCGCCCATGATGTTTCGGCAGATGCCAAGGATGAACCTATGAGCAATGATCTTCCAGATTTCACCGACCCCTTATACAACGCACCTCCCACAAAGAAGAAAAAAGCAGCCAAGGAGGTGGATATCGCTCCGCCAGCCGAAGTTTCCGCTCCTCATACTGGGACGGGGATAGACATCCCAGGTGCGGACCTTGAGCAATACAAAGGGAAGAAGAAGGAATCCAAGAAGGATAAGTTCGAGGCTGCTGTCCAGATGGCGTTTGTGGGCGCTGGCCAGGGTGGCGGTAGAATCGCCCAGTCTTTCTATGATATGGGATACAGCAGGGTGTGTGCTGTCAACACGACTGAGCAGGACCTGTCGTCGCTCACGATCAAGGATAAGCTGGTTATCGGTAAGGATCGAGGCGGGGCCGGCAAGGATCCGGAACAGGGTCGGCTGGCTGCCAAGGAGTGCTACGAGAAGATAATGGATCTGTTCATGCGCTGCTGGGGCGAAGGCGTGGAGCAGATGTTTGTCTGTGTTGGAGCCGGTGGCGGCTCTGGCACCGGATCATGGCCGGTCATTCTCAAAGCTATGAAGGAGTACGGAGACTCGACCAATGTCGAAAAACCAATCGAGAAGCATCTCGGGATCATCATGACGATGCCCAAGCGGACTGAGGGGTCTAGGGTTCAGGCCAACGCCAGGATGGCTCTCCAACAGGCTGTGGAGCTGGTAGAGGCGAATAAGATCAGCACTCTGGTCATCGTCGATAACGCTAAGATCCACGATCTGTACCCAGGGCTGCCGGTCAAGAAGTTCTGGCCAGTTGCAAACCAGAATTTCGCTGCAATTCTGCATACTTTCAATCTTCTTGCTGCTCAGGATAGTGAGTACAATACGTTCGATCGGGCCGATTTCAGGTCAGTTCTAAGGAATGGTATCCTGATTTTCGGCATGACTCGGGTGGAGGAGTGGGAAGGCAAGGAGGATATCAGTCAGGCCGTCCGGGAGAATCTTACTGGATCCTTGCTTGCCGACGGATTTGACCTGAACCGGGCGAATATGGCCGGAGCCATCGTCGTGGCTCATGATGATGTTCTTGAAGAGGTTCCCATGGAGAATATCGATTATGCGTTTAGTAGCCTTGGTAGGGCTCTTGGGAACGAGGGGATTACCCTGCATAGCGGGATCTACGAGTGGAATAAGCCAGGTATGATGGTGTTCACGATCGTCAGTGGCCTTGAGCCCCCCCAGTCGCGCTTCGACGAGCTGGAGAAGCTGGCAACGTAATTCGCCATGTCTTTTCCTATTGTTGAGAAGTTGTCGGGAGTTACCGATGGTTTCAATACAGTATTTGAGACCAGTCGAAGCTATGCAGCTGGCAGTGTTCGTGTGTTCGCGAATGGTATCGTCGGCGAGGGTTCACTTTCTGATGGTTGGAAGGAACTTGGTAATAAGCGGATCTTGATGAACAAGCCGCCAAGATCTGGCGATGTCATTCAGGCGTACTACATCGTCCAGTAGGTTGAGGTTACTTACAGAAAGATATATACCTATCCCTGGGTATGTCGAGTCCTCGATTCGAAGTTCCTTCTGGAACCATTGATGGGAGCAATGTCGTTTTTGCGGTATCTAGGCCATATGGCCCCGGAACAACTGCGGTATTCATCAATGGCCAGCTCATGGAAAAGAGTCTTGATGATGGGTGGTTTGAAACAGATCCCACATCCGGGACAGTGACCCTCAAGGAGGCCCCAAGATCTACCGGAGAATGCCCAGATGTAATTCAGATCTTCTTTCTTGATACTGCTCCAGCGCTTCCTGAGACTCAGATATTTCGTCTCAAGGGCTATATCAGGCAGTCTCCAAAGATTAGGGCCGAAGTAAGGTCTAGCCAGCGACTCCTTGGTAAGGTTGTTCCTTCCAGGAAGATATTCGGAAGGGTCGAGATGCGCAAGCGCTTGCGTGGCACTGTGATGGATGCTCAGAAGATACGTGCTCGTATTAGGATTTGCGGAGATTAGATGATATTTGATCGCAGGCATATGAAGGGTGGGCAGTAGTCATACCTGGCTTTGGTAGCGGTCCTTTTGGATCTGGAGGGTTCGGTGAGTGGACATGGTCGCTCGTGACTATGGTCAACGGGATTCCTAGCGTCTATCGCGAGCAGGACGAGATTATCGGGCAGGGGGTACTTAGGGCTCTTCTTGAGGGTTTGGCTCCATCCATGGATGGCCTGCGCCGCAAGATTAGAGATTACGACCAGCTTCGCAATCCGCTCTTAACTCCTACCGACAAAAGCTTCGCTCTTTCTCAGACAATATTGAGGACTGATAATCTTGGGGACGGGACTTCTCGTGTATTCCTGAGTGAAGGTGTCGATGGTGACAGATTTGATGGCATCCGTAACGGGATGACGTTGGTCGATCTCAGGGGGCGCAGATTCAACATTTGCAAGGTATCGAAGTCCTCGCTTGCTGCTGAATTCTCAGATCCACCCATAGATCCAGCAACCCTTGCGCCTACTGGTAAGCATGTAGTTGTCCAAAACATAGGTCAGTCGAGTACAGAATTCATTCCATTTTCCTCTGGAACCTATGTTTCCGAGGAGAATCCATCGGTCGTCCCGGCCACGGGGAGTATCGTTGCTGTCGATTCCGCCAATCTCATAGATGGCGAGACGTTCACTCTGGATGATGGCATCAATGCATCCATTGTCTTTGAATTTGACAAAGTTCCAGATGGAGTAGTTGGGTCCAATCATGTAGTCGATATATCGTCCGCAACCCTGGCAGTGGCTGTTGCCGACGCGATTGTGGATGCGGTCAACTCAGCCGCGCCATTGAATCTTGTGGCCAGTAATGGGTTAGGCACGCTGGCTACGGTTACGATCGTTAATCCGGCGACAGGAGCCGAGGGTGATGTTTCCTGGGCGACGGATGTTGCTGATGCTGGATTTGTTGTCACCAGCCCAACCGGTGGCGGCCCTGGCGCATTTGTGGTCGAGTCTTCGGTAACGCTTTCCGACAATGGGTCGCGACCACCTCCCTATTCCTTCAACGTGGTCGGCTCATACATCTCCGGCCTGGATATGTCTAACAATCGTGTGACGGTTAGTTGGAAGGAGGGTGGAGTATCTAAATCTGGATTCTTCACGAGCGGCGGGCGACCCGGCGGCGACATGGCTGACACCAGCATTATCGATCCATCCGTGAGCGCTGTATCGACTGGTCAGATACGCCTGTACAATGACACAGGCGCAGCGATAGATGCTGATTCACTGAGAGTTACATACACGAGGGAGGATGATCCTCTTCCCGCAGACGCGGAGATCAACTCGCAAAACATTCTGGCGTTTTTAGCCAGTGGTGTTGGTATTAAGTTAGATAGAAATGATCCTGAGTTTCTGCAGAGGTCGTATGTAAATAGCGCTCACAAGATATGGGATATCAAGGGGACAGATCTAGGTTACAGCGTACTAGGTAAATATGCAGGGTACTTCGTAAGTTCAAGTCCTCTGTACAACATATCTGAATCCATCTCGCTTGGGTTGCCAGCTGGTGATGTTTTTTCATTTCCAGCGGGAACAGTAGCGTCTGGCAGCATTGTCGCAGTCCCGTATTCCAATCTCATAGACGGGGAAATTTTTACACTGGATGATGGAATCAATGTGCCAGTGGTTTTTGAGTTTGACAAGATTCCAGACGGAGTTGTGCCGGGGAATCAGGTTGTTGATATTAGTGGTGATACCACTGCGGTGGATGTGGCTACATCTATGGTAGTTGCTATCAATGGTGCTGGTTCTCTGTTTTTGTCAGCAAACAACGGCGGTGGATCACTGGATGTTGTCACTATCAGCAATACTGTTGCTGGAACCGTTGGCAATGTTCTCTCTTGGTCAGAGACTGTCGCCAGCGCAGGGTTTATCATCACTCAGCCATCAGGGGGTACGAATGGGACTCTCTTTACTACAATAGACCCAAGGCGCCCCAGGTTCGATGAGGTTGCTCTTGATGTTGTGGAGTTAGATCTGCTTTGTAGTGATTCACTATTCCCAGAGACTGCTCAGGCTGTAACGGTTATTTCTGCAACGCAGTTAGCTGCAGAAGGCTCAAATAAGCGTGTCAAAGTCATCGTATCGGCTGTTGATATGAGTATTTCGTTTGGAACGCACGGGCTGTTTGTTGACTCGGCTACCGTAAGCTTCAAAGTTGAGAACTTTCAGAGAATAGATGATTCATCTTATAGCTTTGAGACTGTTAGTTTCATTGTTCCGTCTCTGGGTGCTGGCGTCGTCACCTGGAAGGCCTTGAAGTTTATTGCTCCTAATTCCATAACCATATCTGGTCTCGGAATAGATGTTGAAGATCTGGGCAGGCAGTCGGTCGGATTTACAGGGCGAAGATATAGGATAACCAAGACATTTACAGATCCTCCGATTGCTGATTATTCAAACTGGTTGTTCATAGATAGCGATGGTGTTTCTTCATATCTGGAGTCATTTGTTAATACATCTGGTTCGACATATCAGTTTGACATTATAGCCAAGGATCCCCCTGTTGTCGGATCAGCGAACGTTTTCCTGAAATGCGAGATTGTCACAAGCTGTGATTTCTGTAGAGCTAGTTCTATTCTCGTTAGAATTAGCCCTGATGCGATATTGAGTTTCCCGGCAGCCCTGGAAGGTGATGCGCTTAGTCGTCTAATACTCCGCCTCGACCAGATGATTCCTGGGCACGTCAGGATTACAGCATTCATTTATGACCCAGGCCCTGCCTTAGCATCGTGGAATATAAGTGCATCAGTAGGTGCGTCAGGTAGTGCATCATCAACATCGGATGATGCGCTGTACTCAGCATTCTTTGATGAGGATGAATTCCCTGCGGATGAGATACCAATGGATAGTGCTCCTATCGTTGCTTCCTCTGAAGTGACGATCTCCAATGAGAATGTCATGGAAGAGTATCTTGCTGGGTCAGATCCGATAATATCTGGAGAATGGACAGCTGACGGCCTATGGCACGTCACGGAGTATCGGTCATCTACGCAGTTTAAGTCGTTCAACTATGGACAAAATGATGTCGGCAGAGTTGGTGATGTTGGTTCAAATCCTCCGGATTATGATGGCGTTGCCGACGCCACTGTCCACAGGCTGACGTCCCCAATGTTTGCATTGACCGATACTGGAGTAAGTCTTGCGACTATAACTCTTCGATTTCGGCACTTCGGAGACATTAGGGCAACTGGGTCAGGCGATGATCTAGTTCGAGTTGAACTGTACCGGACTGGCTCTGTGCTGGTGAAGACGATCGACAAGGCTACGCTGGGACTAGCTACGGGTACGAATGGTTCGTTCACAACATATGCGGAGGACATCACCGCTGATATTGTGGTTACCGATGACTACTGGATCGAATTCGTATATGACGAGGGGACGGTTGCCGCCGGAGGTAGCGGCGCTGGAACTGGCGAGGGCTGGTATGTTGATGATATCGAAGTCCAGGTAACGCCTTAAGGAGAATGATATGGCACAAGTAGTTTCAGCGGTTGTGACGGATGTATGGCGAGCCAAATTGGCTGGGATCTATGCAGGTACGCAGACATTCTCTGGCCCCCTATCATTCGTTATAGGTGAGGGTGGTTGGCAAGATCTTGGTGGTGGCAAGGAGCCAATTCCACCAGATCCTACTCTCACTGATGTGACGGCATCAGGGTTTCCTGTTGGGAGTCAGCATACTTTCGCTAAGGCATTGTCGGGGTTAGATCTAACCTTTACATCGCCTACCAGGCTTGAGATACGATGCTTCGTTGCAGCAGGTGAGACTAATGATGATGGAACTGGTGCGCCACCTGAATTTTTTGAGTTGGGTGTATTCGACGGGATACTGGGCGCAGGGACTATGCTTGTTTATTCAACGTTCCCGATCGAGATCAAGACTGCCAGCAAAGCTCTTGAGCATGTGATATTCGTTGATTTCTAGTCATTGATATGCCGACAACTCTAAACACAATACCAAGCACGGCGATCACAGTTCGCTGGAAGGAGCCCTATGCGTCCGAGGCGCTGAATCGTAAATTTGCCGTTACGATGCCAGCTGGCGTATATCGTGGCCTACGGCTTGAGATTAGCGCTTCAGATCTGTCCGTTGATGTTGCACAGGATCCAACGCACGGGGATCATGTTGCTGTATTTGAGACGGAAGATGGCTATTCAATATCTTACAGGGATAGAATTTCTGGACGTTTGACGTTAGATCTGTCTTCATTTGCAATAAGTGAAGTGGTAACCATAGCAGCGTCTGCTGGGTATCAGGTTGGAGTCGATACTGATGCCGAGTTGCAGGGATACACGCAGGCAGAATTTACTGCACTGACTACTTCTCAGCGTCTTGGCTTGGTCGTGCTGGGGACTGTGGTTAGATCTGCATCTGGTGTTATTCCTGTAGGGAATATATCCCACGATGGGAGAGACAGTTCGTTCCTTAATCGATCGTCGGAATCAGTTCCATGGAATCCTCTTATCAGGAATGGTGGTTTTGAACTAGGTGAGGTGGGGGCCACCTTCCTGAATGCCTCGCCATTCTGGGAGGTATCTACGGATAATGCTAACTTTAGCTATGGTCCATCTGACACTGGGGCTAACACTGGCGATAAGAGCTTAGAGCTGTCGTGTGCTTCTGTTGGAGCGTGTACGGCAATTGCATCTCAGGTAATGCACACATCGGTTTTGCCTGGAAGACAGATCCGCGTGGTGTTTTACAAGCGGTCATTGCAGGCGGCGGGCGGCGGTCCAACCGGTGTTGTTAGATTTTCATTTGAAGACAAGAATGGATCGCTATCTGATGTAGATCTGTCATTTGATATCGACTCAGTAGACGGATCTTTCGTTGATTTTGATGGTGTCATAGTCATTCCTGCCAATATGGTCGTATTGAATACCGTTAAGGTGATCACGTCTGGATCGTATTCATCGACGGGTACGTGCCATAGATTAGATGACATTCAAGCTTGGTATGAGGTTGATGCCGAAGAGTGGTTCATCCTGGGTAACTCCCTGTCAGGTGAGATGGCTACCGATGCTCTGTTTGTTGGTAATCGTACGATTGGAGTAGATGCTGCGAAGGTGTCCTTTGACGGCGCAGATGTCGTAGTTGAATCTAGAGATCCAGCTATTGCGGCCCCAGGATTGTATATAGCTCGCATTGTAGCCGAGCCAATAGTGTCGGCAGGCATTGAGTATGTGCTGGTTTGGGAGTCGATACCATCGGGGGCCAAGGGATACAGGCGCTATGTGACTCCGTCTGGTGTTTTAGTGGAAACTGTTAATGCTCATTGGAACAACTCCACAAACGTTTGGGCCAAGGATGTTTCCGCTGATAGGGCTCAGCGGTTTGATCTCGGTGAGTCATTTACGTTGTATCGCTACAGGATTGAAGGTGCCTCTACATGGGGTGATGCATCCTGGGAGGATGGGAGTGGAAGAGATCGATTCGGGGCGCATGACATTGGCAATTGGAAGCAATGGACTGGCGTGTGGCTAGAGGATGTTGCTACCGATGGGCATTGGAATGATTTGAATACCTTTATGGTGTCAGCCGGAACCACCGAACTAATTGGCGTTCCTTTTCAGGGCATTGGAATCGTCAGATTGGATCCATACCTGGCCAACGACTCAAGATTGGTAAGTACCTACGATGGTCTTGAGTTCACAGACGACACGATAGTGATCTTGGAGATGCCGATCCATGTAGTGGAGGGTGGGACGGATTCTTTAAAATTCAGAGTAGGCTGGGGCGACTCTGCAAACTTCTTCAGTCTTGAAGAGTATGCATTCATATCCTGGGATCAATCTGTTAGCACGTCTTGGAATATAGAACAGGGTACAGATACCGGTGGAGGTCAGGAGAGCATTCCAGCGGCATTTGCTCCAACATTCCCAGGAACATTTCTGCTCAGGCTTGAACTCATAGGCGCCAACCATTCAGAGGGCTACCGTGTACGGGGGTATGTGAACGGAATATTTATGGCTGAAACTACAAATGTGGCCCCACGCCCTGTCAGCAATATGCATTTTGGAGTTTATGCCCAGTCTTCTGCGGGTATATCCGACGACCACATATTCGTAGGAAATCCATCGTTGTCGTGGAAAACGGTTATCTAGGAGGCTAGCAAATGGCTGAAGTAACACTATCAACAGTAGTCAATCTTGCTCTCGTCAAGATGAAGTGGAAGGAGCAGTATGTCTCCGAGGGCCTTAACCGTAAGGTTGCCCCATCCCAGCCGCCTGGCGTCTATCAGGGCCTTCGTCTGACTGAGAACATATCTTCTCCTCGCCAGGTCGAGATATCTCCAGATGCTGATACTAATTATCATATGGCGGTCTATCAATCGACCACTGGGTATTCGCTTACCTATTGGGATATCGCTGGTACGTCGATTATACTCGATCTAAGCAGTGCGAGTCTTGATAGCCAGGATGTCGTCGTTGGCTTGGAGATGGATTATACGATTGGTGTTGATACGACTGCCGTATGGATGGCATTTCCAGTAGCTGATTGGGATGCGCTGCCTGCTGCTAGGAAGAATGAAATTATTGTTCTTGGAACAATCGCTGTTCCAGCTGCAGCTACCAATATTACAACAGCGATGATTTCATTTGATAGGGCTACATATGCGTGGCGTAGCCTGTCTAAGGGTGCTCTAGCTTGGAGCCCTCTTGCTCGCAATGGGGATTTTGAGCAAGCTGAGGACGGGACTGCGAACGTCTGGTATTGGACGCTATTGGCTGCCGCTGGCACCGGTGCCGGTACGGCACTGGTAACTTCAACGGATCCAGATAGGAACTCTTTGGCTCTTACGCTGGCATGCACCAGCACTGGGTCAGCCACATTTTCTGCGACCCAAAACGTTGGCATTCCAGTGACGCCAACTCAGCTTGGAATGGTTAAGCTTAGTAAGAAGAACCTCCTGGTTCCGTCGGCTGGATCTATCGATATAGATCTAATATTCTCTGATGATACTGGGGCTGATTCGACTACGGTTTCTGTGAATGTCGATGGCGGCGTTGTGGACGGGGTGTACTCCGAGGTTCTTTCTATTTTTGAAGTTCCAGCCGGCGTTACAGCTCTCAGTAGGATAGTCATTGGTGGAACGCCAACCTACGGATCTGTAGCAGATGCTATTCACATAGATGATGTGCAGGTGTGGATAGAGACTGAAGGGCAGAGAAATGACCTGCAGCATGGTGTAAGCGGTGACCTTGAGGTTATGGGTCGCATTTCTATGCGCGAGCCAGGGGCTCTGTACTCGGCGTTATCTTTTGAAGCTAGCTATGATTCGGTAGCCAACAGTCTAAATATCGATGACCGAGATGGTAGCGGAGGGTTAACTGTTGACATCAATGGAGATCTATCCGCAATTGATATTGATGCGACCAGCGTAACTGCGGATGTAGCCACGGTAGGCGCAGGACTTATCGGCAATGAGGTCGATGCAGACCTAGCCAGAGTTACGGCTGCGGCAGGGGTTGCAGCTGGAATTGAATATACTCTCATGTGGGAATCCATCCCTGCAGGATCCCAGGGGTACAGGCAGTATGTCAGTAATTCTGGCGCGATCGTTGAGACTGTAAACGCTAAGTGGAACAACACGACGAACCTGTGGACCCACGATCAGACTGGCGCCGATGCGTTGAAGACGACTAAGTCAATTATAGGAATGCTCATTGAACGCAGGACTACCACTGCAGGCACCTGGAATGATGCGCAATGGGATGCCAGTAATATCGATAACACATCTGATCCTCTAACAAAAATATTCCTTAGCGACGGGGCGACCCAGGTTAAGCAAGCGTTAGTCATTGAAGAGGATCCTGCGGCCAATGGAACCTTCGGCGATCTTGTTGTCATCAAAAAGAATACCGATGGAGGATCTAACGCGGCAGCTCTGCGTATCGAGAAAATACCTCCTACTGGTACTGGCTCTACAGGGCGAGCACTAGAGGTATCCAACGGACCTAATAGCTTTGATGATCTAGCGGTGTTCGTAAGCGACGGAACCGGTAACGCCATTGTTATCGACAAGAATGGTCCGTCATCGGGGGATGGGATAAGTATCAACGTAGATTCACAGACCACCGGCCAGGGAATCGACTTGGACTATGACGGAAACAACGATGCATTGAATGTGGATGTTGGCGGGACTGAAGTTAATGGTCAAGGATTGGTGGTTACCGATTTTACGGCCACGGCTCGATCCCAGGCTATGGTTCAATTTCTAAAAACCAATGTCTCCAATATCAGCCCACTCTTGGAGGTGTTTGGGATTGGGGGGTCCAAGTTCTCCGTATTTGCCAGTGGTGCGCATGAAGTACTTATCGATGGTGGGCCAAGCAGCGCATTCACTATCAATTCTCCAGACGCAGATGCGCTAGCTAACGCAGATGCTCTTTTGACATTAGCCAGTAATACATCTGATCTAGTGGACTATGAGAATATCGAATGCATATCCTCTGGGTCGGATATAAATTCTAGACACGAGGCAAACGGAGACTGGCACACGGATACTGGTCTCTACACTACTGGGGCAGGTGACTATGCCGAGTGCATGGTTACCGAGGCAGCCGCCAGCAATTATGAGGAGGGAGATCTCATGGTTATCTCTTCAGCAGGTAAGGTCGATAAATCCACTGCTGCGAACTCGACTGCGATTATTGGAGTGTATTCGACTAATCCCTCCGTTCTCGGCAATAACCCGATTTCAGACCTGTTGATGGATCAGGGTACACTAGAGGTTAATTCGTGGAGTTGGGAAAAAGGTGCGTACCCCAATGAGATGTCTTGGAATCATATCGAGATCGATGGAGATCAGACCGCCAATTATACTGCTGGTACTCGCTGCCGGATGGATGCCCCTTATAACAACAAGGGTTTCAAAGTTAACGCTTCGTCCTACGATGACAGCGTTGGAAAAACCAGTGTGTATTTCAACCAGACGTATCCCAATCTACCTCCAAGCACGGAGGTGTACTATGATGTTCCAACGCGGGATTGCATACCTGTCGGCATGCTTGGACTAGTGCCTACGAAGTGCATCACTGAGAACGGAACCATATCTCCTGGAGATCTCCTTGTTTCAAGTAGTACCGCAGGATATGCCATGAAGGCAGTTGCACCGGCGATTGGATCTGTAATAGGTCGTGCCTATGAGACGCTCGTGGATACTGGCACGCAGGATGATATGGCTCTCATCGATTGCATGATTTCTATATAGGAGAATAGATGTTCGGACTAAAAATAGTGAAAGCAGACGGTTCTCTTATCGGTGTGTATGATTCGCAGGCCTCTTGTCTGAGTCGTTTGCAATCCATCTCTGCTGTTCGTGGATCTGATTACCAGATTAGGGTTAGAGGTACTGTTTCTGATATTCCCAAGACATATACTGGGTCCGTCATTCCCGTGTCTGAATTGATTTCAGATCTCTCCTATTAATACAATCATGCTATGCCAGTAGATATTCAAGCGCTGCCATCTGACAGCATAAATACGAAATGGAAAGATCCATATGCCTCAGCTTCTTTGAATAGGAGGCCGGTAGGCATAACTCCGCCTGGAATCTACAGAGGGCTGGCTCTATCCACGGATCCCTTGTCTGGTGACAGGACTGTAAACATTGAATCAGACCCAGATAGCGGTGATCACGTAGCCGTATTTGAGAATGAAGATGGCTTTTCCCTGAACTACAGGGACGAAGCCTCTGGAGATATGACGATATCACTGACTGCGTATAGCAGTGTGGATGTTGTTATATCTCTGTTCGTTGATTATCAGATAGGTCTTTCAACTAGTGGAATTATCAGATCGTATACGCAGGCTGAATTCGATGGCCTATCACCGTCTTTTAGGAATTCTCTTGTCGTCGTTGGCACTGTGTCAGTACCAGCGTCTGGTGCGATAGGCGCCGGTTCGCTTAGTCTGAACCAGCGAACGCTTGCATCTCAAAATATTCAGAAGGGCACCATTCAGAATGCTCCTATCATCAGGAATAATCTTTTTGAGATCGGGGAGACTGGCCAGTCGTATGAACTGTCATCTCACTTTTGGCGCAAGACTGCGTCGGCTGGCGCTGGAACGTGGACCACGTCAACTGACAGGGCTGAAAGTGGAACGAAATCGATTAAGCTGGAGATAGCTACCGCTCCGTTTAGTGGTGAGATATCGCAGCAGGCTGGGATAGGAACGACCACAGGAGAGCTATTGATATGCTCAATCGCTGTGTGGCAAGACTTAACAATATCATCTGGCTTGTTTCAGTTCTTTGTGGAGTTCTCAGACTCTAATGGTGATTTACTTGCAACTCTTACGCAGAATCTAGATGGTGGCATCGATACTGGGTGGCGGACAGTCTCCCCGATCATTCAGTCACCAGCTGGAGCCGTTTCCATACGTAGCTTCGGTGTTAGGTGTACTGCCCTGGATCCGTCATCCGTTGGCACGTTTGCTTATATAGACTCCATCGAGATCAATGTTGAGTCTGCCGATCCTCAACTGCCATATCCTTTCGATCAAAGGTTCAGGCAGAGGGTGGGTGCATCCAGTATCCAGCTCATAGGTGAAGATGGTAATTTCTCCGATATATCTGCGGATATTTCGTTCAATCCGGAGATCCCCTCGGGAGAGGGGAGTATCTCCGTATCATCTGTCAATCCATCTAGTCTTCCACCAGCCTTAGAGCTTGCCGGGAGAATGATTGAGTTGGGAAGCCAGCTTCTTGCTACTGGTGCGAATGCACTCAAGGCTCGGATTTCAGCAGAGCAGGCCGACTCCGGCGTCAGTACGTATACGTTGATGTGGGAAACCTTTAAGTCGGGTGTACAGGGATCTAGAACCTATGTGAAGCATGATGGAACCCTCATCAATACTGGCAACGCTCGGTGGAATGGCACCAATTGGGTTAAGGATGTAAATACAGTCGAAGCCAGCATGACCGAGTTCGGTACCGATGGGACCTGGTCTATCTTTGTTCAAGGGGCTGGCATCGACGTGTGGGCCGACGGCGCATGGACAGCGAATACAATACTGGCTCTATCAAGTGCAGGTGATTTCTCTGTTTCCAGTAACGCCTCATTTTTGGGGCAGGTGAATGTTGGAACTGCGGCGGTTCCAGATGCAGTGTTCTCTTTATTTTCTGGCGGCCTAAAGGTTGGGACGGCAGTTATAGATCCGGCGGCAGAGGAGCTTATCGTATCTGGTAAGCTTAAGATCGAAGACGTTGATTTCTACGCCGAAATTGAGAGTGCTGGAGCATTCCCGAAGATTGCGTTCGACGGAGCCAATGACTCGATAGGTTACCACCGAGCTAATAACCAATTTCAATTTGGTATCGGCAATCAGCTCCGCCTGGCGGTGGATGACAACGGTATAAGCTCTCGTTCGGTTAGACCTTCTGGTACGCACGCCGATCCGTTGGTTAGTCGTTTTGAGATGTCCACCAGGAATGTCATTGCACTGTCATGTAAAATCGACACGTCCGGGGTTGTTCAAGGGCGTCCGTGGAATGTCTTTTCTGTAACTAACCTGGCACTGGGGACTTGGTATATCACTGCAACGGAAACACTGACAGACGATACTATGCCATTGGCAACGTGCCAAACCACGAACAATGGATTCATAGCGTCTGCCATATACAACAACACCGATAACAGGATTGAAGTCCGAAGCAGCGTTGATGCTGGGTCGGCATTGACTGGTCTTGGTGTAATTGCGGTAGGAGGATAAGGGAGTTAATGTCTAATATATGCCTCATAAAGGTGTCTGGGGACCGGATCCTTTCGCAGTGGAGGAACGACCAGGACTATGACAACTTCGATCAGGCTGCACTTGATATTCTCGCTGACTCGAATGAGGTCCACGGGGACTCAAGAACGATGGAAGGATATGCGTGCGCGGACACTAATATTCTCAAGGTCGCCGTCGATGGTGGTGCCCTTCTATGCGACGGGCCAGCCTGCGATTTTGATGTGAAACCGAAAAGTGCGGTCACGTCAGAGACCATCATTCCTCCGTTCGGAGTCGAAGTAGAAGACATTCCTGATGCTGATTTCGTCGTTTGCTACGTTTAGCGATGTCAGCTTGTGGTTCATCCCGTGACATGGGAATCTATTGGCATGGCAAGCAGACCTGATACTGCTGACAACCATTTATCCGATGGGATCCCTGTTTCTGTTGAGGATATCGATGAGATCACAGATCGAATTGATATGCTGGAATCGAAAAAATCTGAGACACTTGGTTCCCATGAGTTGGGCCAAGTGTTGGCCTCATTCGAATCGCAGCTTATGGAGCTAAATAGAGCCTTGAGCAAAGAAGCAAGCGTTGTGGTTCGCAGGTTGAGTGAAGAGTGTGAGAAGACAGAGGAAGAGGTTCATGACCTCAACTCAGAGCTGAGAATCGCAGTTGGGGAGCCAGGATAGTGGAATAGCAGCTATTGCTGCCCAGTTAATGCAGACTCAATCTTTGATTCAGAGTCTGATTTCTGAGATCCACAAGAGTTCGGCTGCTCAGGCTACCTTGAACTCTGAGTTGAAGCAGCTCCGGTACAATGTCCAGGTTTTGTCCAACATTATTAGGGGGGACGATGGACATGCCAAGCCTCTTTTGTCGGAGGTTGAGACGCTCAGATACGCCGGGAATCATCTTGAAAAGCGTATGTCGGTTTTGACGAAGGAGATGGATGAGCAGATGGATGAGCTTGGCAATGCTCTGTCATCCACTACAGATAGGTTGCAGAAGGCCATAGATGCTCAGCGTGTGTCCATTGAGGCCAAGATGGATGCGGAGAGTACTCAGCGCCGTTTGGACGAAACCCAGAGATTGCAGCTTCAATTTTCGGATACCCAAGATCTTAGGCTTGATAAGCGGCAGAGACTTCAGACTCTCGCAACCATAATGATTGCTGTGATATCTTTGATTGGAACTGTTTTTGCTCTATTTGTTAAGGACTAAGCAATATGCTACGTGGTTTGGATCGTTTTTAGTCGGATGGATGAAATTGACTTGATGCTTCATAGATAGAAACGAGATCCTCACAAGGAGAAGTGAATATGGCCATTCGAGTAAAATTTGAGCTGAGTCTTCAGATGTCCGAGGGCAACCAGGGCCTCAAGGAGCTTGGCAAAACAGCCCCATGGAGTGGAACAAACGATCAGCAGGATAACGGCGGCACATGGCGACAGCGGGTTGTTGCTGGTGAAACCGACCTACTGGTAGATCTGAATGGCTTAGTAACAGGCAATCTGATTGCCATAAAGTCAGATCAAGAGATTTCTATTAAGAAAAACAGCAACCTAGGAGAGCCATGGACAATTTCACCCCTTGGCACTGGCGCCACCGACGGGGTATTCATGGTCACCACGAACGGGGTTACGTCACTTTACGTGACTAACGCTGGAGGACTGGATGCCGAGGTGACGTTTTCGATAGCCGGAGTAAGCATCTAAGGTATTAGCTCCGCTTGCGGTTTTTTACTCAAACAGTTAACTTCACGTAGTTCAAAGTCGGGCCAAGCCCACCAATCACCTGGAGACAAGATATGCTCACACTCAATATTACGAATACGTCTGGTACCGATATCGTCGCCGGCGATGGTGTCCTTCCTAAGGCTCTTAGTTGGCTCAGCATTGCTGATACTGCAGATGTGGATGTTGTTATCCAGGTCCATGATCTGGATAAGGTCGAGAGCAACCACAGTGGATTCACTATGGGTGATCTGCTTCAGCAGCTTCGTCAAAATGGAACCTGCACCTATGATCTCACGGATGCTGGCGACAGCGAGGATAATGGGTCGGTAGTAGACCACGCAGTGGCAACGGCTGCGTAATTATTCATGATGCGCCCCTGGGTTATTCCGGGGGCGTATTCCTATGAATTTTGTCCGTAAAGGTTGCATTCGTTGTCTAACTATCTAAAAGAATACGAACGGCTGTCTAAGCCGTTGCTTCAGCAGATCAGTGAAAATGGCTATGGCGATGGCCAAAGTCAGTCACCGGGTGGATCATCCTATATGGGTGGCCAGGCTGATATGACGCCACTCAAGAATAAGGCACGTGAGGCTGTTGAGGCTCTCAATGATGTTCAGAGGGCGTGCGACTCTGGACGCGCCGAAGATGCCATGGAGGCCATGAGACGGGCTCGTGCTGTTATCGATTCGGCCCTGGGCGGAAGTCTTGGTTCCCACGGCGCAGCCATGCCTTCAAATGGTCCGGGCGGCCACGGCGGACGATAGTTTGATGGAAGTGATGGATCAGATGGAAGAGGGCGCCGAAGAATTTATTATCCCTACTCCCCTCGACGAGAATGATCATCAGGTGATGGTCAGAAAATGTGAGATCCGCAGGAAGCGGATTGTAGTCGTTGGCGATGTCGAAACGCTGAATCTCAAGGAGGCTGTGGCTCTCCTGGCTCCAACCCAGAGTCATCGCGCCAGGGCTAACGTGATGAAGCTCAAGACTGGTCAGTACGTCGGCGTGCGGAGTGCAGATCTGTCGAATTTCGTCATTGTAAATCCGACTTCAGATGGTGATATTCGTTGGCTTATCAGGGATAAACCTGATTTTCGACATGATGTTCGTGACATATATTTGGTAGATGGGGTTAGGATCCGAAGGAACACGGTTGACCTCACCGAGTCGGGAAGTGGGAACTAGAAATGAGCAGAAGATCTTCAGATCTATTCGAAGAACTCCAGTCGATATTTGGAGAGTCTTTTGGACATCGGGCAGAACCACTCACTGAATCGATGACCGAGGGTGCAAAGCATGCTCGTGGTCGGGATATGCGTCCCATGCCTTCAAGTAAGCAAGGTAAGGATTCCATTTCATCGCGTATGCGAGATCAGAAGGGTCACAAGCCTGGAAAAACTAAAAGGGATCGTGACCTTTCTGGATTGAATAAGATCAAGAGGACTGCGAAAAAGACGGCCACCAAGGACGACGATAGCGCACTGAAGTCTTTCTTTAAGGATCCAGAGGTGCGCGGCGACAAGAGACCAAGCACTAAGCCGAAGACCAGGGAGAAAGAGAAGTCCTCTTCCGAGGGTGGTGGAAGCAGGGCTCAGTCGGCTGGTAAAGGTGCCGGTCACTTTCCATTTAAAAACAGTTCAAATCTGGGCCCTGGTCCGCGTGATCAGCATCATGATGAGACCAAGTGCTGGAACTGCACTTGTCCAGGTAATATCTACAGCTCTGGCTGTAACTGTAAATCCAGCGGCAAGGGTGAGAATTGTCCACCTAAGGGGACTTTGAAAAAAATCTCCTACAATAAGGATTACAAGAAGAAGTATAACGACCAGTATCACGCTTGGAGAGCTGGCAAAAAGGGCGAAGTCACTAGACGCACCAGCGGCAGGTAGGAGAAAACGAAAATGGATATCAACAAAGTTAATAATCTACTTGGGCGGGTTCGGGTTAAGCTTGAATCACTAGATCCATCAAATCTCAATGAGATGGAGATGCAGGTATCAGCTAACTACGATAGCGATACTGGCTCCGTGAATGCGGCCAAGAAGAAGCTGCAAGATCTTCTTGACAAGCTGTCGGCTAATCGAAGCGACAGTAATCGTGTCAGAGCTACTGGCACCAAGCGGTAATAGGGTACTGCATGAGCTTTGTGTCTCCTGCAGTCGAGCATGTTGCTAGGAAGATAGCCCGCATTCCGGGCGTCGAAGCATCATATATCGGCAAAGACGGGGCTGTTGATGCTGTTTTGGAGACAGCATTCGATCGTGTTACTCGTCAAAACGTTTTGGATATCGGTAAACGTGCGCTTGTTCCTGTGCGCGTGTTCTACCGTATGCCAGACGATGAGATCATTGGCGAAGCTGTGCTAAGCAAGTTTGAGTCGTTGGATGACTACTACACTCGGATTCGTGTCGCTGGCTTTGCCGATGATGTTCTGGATGCTACGCCGGATGAGATAGCTGGCGATGCGTATGGCACCAAGCGTGTTGAGCAGGGTGTCAATGCCAGGGATGGCCATGGCCAGCTTAAGCTGGCTAGGATAAGAGCTACGACGCGGGGTCGCCCGGTTATCGGATGGAAGCATGGCGACAGTGCTTTGCGCATCGGCGACAAGGTGAAGTTCAAGCAGCAGTGCTGTCTACAGGGTGCCATGGGGAAGACAATCAATATCTCCCCAGGGGCTACGGCAACGGTGTCTAGCATGGCCTCTCGAAGCCCTATGGCTTACCTGAGTATTGGCGGTAGCGAAGGGGTCGAGCTTCCCATTCATGCGATGGGGCACGTTTACGACGTCATGGTTGACCCGTCTCTTGAATCAGTTCAAGAAGGCGTCAATGCCAAGCTTGGTTACTTGACACCAGAGCTGAAGAGGCTGGTGATGTCAGTCGGGTTTGGTCGTGTTCCTCACTATGATGACACCCCATCTAATTCCGCAAATTTCAATGGTCGCCAGACGCCAGATCTTGATAGCTATGGGTCCGAAGAAGATATGTTGGTTCCTTCATCTGCCAAGAATAGTGATCCTAGTGATAAGGACGACGACAGATCTGGGCATATATCCCCGAAGGAACCGAAGATTAGCATTCGCAAGAATGGCAAACTAAAGCAGAAGCGCGTTCTATTAGGCCGGCAGCGGTAGCGGACACGTAGATCTGTGCTGTGCTATCTTGATCGATAGATGGGCAATGCGTTCACGACAATCGCCAGGGCTTTCCGTGGCGGTATGGGCCCAAGGCCAGCCCGTGCGTATCTCATCCCACTGGACATCCATAATGCAGATGTTCCACTGACGGATGCACAGCGCTCGTTCCAGTATTTTCCTGCGTCTATTTCCGATACGCAGGCTACGAATTACCAGACAAAGGTAATACCAGGCCTGAGCCATCCGCTGTATCAGTGGACGTCTGGCGGAGCCAGGATCATATCGTTCGAGGCTATCTTTAGTAGAGATAGGACGTATACCAACGAAGAGCGCGATGCCATTGCCAATGCGAATGGCTCTAGATCAATAAGTAATATGGGTGCAGGCTTGAATGGGGTGCAGCAGGCGCTAGGGAGTATGGTTCTTGGGATTATGTCTAATTCAGATCCCAGGAATGTGGACATCCCAAGCGCCGTGGCATGGCTTCGTTCGCATCTACTGCCAGAGTATAGCGTAGACGGAGATGGCGTCTTCGGCGAGGTTCCATCGCGCCCATTGCCACCGAGGAAGTTGATTCTTGGTATTCCTGGGCTACGTATTAACTGGGGCGTTCCCACTCTTCCACCGACCGAGGTTTATGTCATCATGGTGGGCTGCGAAGTTGGCTATGATGCGTTTTTTCACGACGGATCACCAAGGATAGCTAAGGTCTCGCTGTCTTTTGCTGAGATTATCCAGGTTGGTGGTCGCATTGTGGTACAAGATGCCGGTAATAAGCGCGGGGCTGGACTTGGTGGCTATACGCTTAACGAGAAGAAAACCAAAGGATAGGAGCAATGTCTTTTCGCAAGAAGCGTGGATTCGGAGAAGGTCGATCACCGACAAAGTTCTCTTTTACTTACGAAGATTTGGCCGAGGCAGCGGGTTGCTCTATTGCAGCTGCACGCAAGCACGCACAGCGCGGTAATTTTGATCCAAACGACTTGCTTTCAGTTCTTGAGTTCATACAGATTCGGTTGACCAAGAACGGAAGTGATTTGTCTCTTTTGGTAAAAGAAGCTCGTGAAGTTGCAGGGTGATTAGGTATGGCCTGGACGTGTGTTCGCTGTCAGAAGCGTATATTTGAGCCGAGGGAGGGCGCTATCAGATTTGCCTTTCAGTGGAAATACATACTGAAGTATGGTGAACTGTTTGTAGATCTGAAAAACCTCAACAAAATAGGCAGAAAATCAACTGTCACGCATCTTGAGTGTCCTAAGGGCGAAGAGCCTGGGTTTATAGATAGAATGCGCAAGCAGCTGAGGATGCCTAGCAACGTGGATCACCCGTTGCTGTTTTGACAAACACCAGGAGATTACGATGAGCGAATTTAATTGTCCAAAATGTGCTGTAAAAGTTCACGCTGAGCCAGGCGAAGTCGGGTGCCCATCGTGTGGATTCAACAGGCCACACACCCATGAGCAGATTGAGACGCCCAAGACAAAGCCACAGGTCGAAGCACCTCCGGGCATGACTGGCGAGTACCTCACTGAAGTACGTTGACTATTGGAGACTTGCCTTCTAGGTTGTCTACTAGATGGCAAGTTCACCTGATTTCAACTGGAATACTGAGCAGCGGCAGGCGATTGATCGGATTCGAGGCTGGGCCAACAAAACTGAGGAAGGTCTGCAGTTGTCTCTGACCGGGGCTGCGGGATCGGGAAAGACCACTGTTTTGAAGGCTGTCCAGCCATTCCTGGAGGATAAGAGTGTCTGCTGGGCGGCCATGACTGGCAAGGCTGCTCTGCGCATGCATGAGGTTGTTGGGGTTCCAGCTAAGACTCTGCACTCAGTGCTTTATCAGAGGCCCAATAAGGGGAAGGGAAATCGTCTTTACTTCAACACGGTGAAGGCCCCGGATTGTAAGTATCTTGTGATCGATGAGGCGTCGATGATGCCGCCGAAAATCTATCAAGATTTACAGTCATGGCAGATGAACGGGGTACGCATCCTGTATGTCGGTGATGGTTATCAGCTTCCTCCGATCTTAGATTTCAAAGAAGTCAAAGAATACGGAGAGGATTTCTCAATATTCAAAGAGGTTAGAGGCCCATCGCTTGTGCAGGTTATGCGCAGCGGTGATGACATCATCCGGGTTGCAACCCAGCTCAGAGAAGAAAACCATGTGCCCAAGAAGAACGTCGGGGAGTCATACAGGATCCGAAGGTCGAAGACCCCAGGCAGGGATGCATGCTCAGACTTCCTCAATGACAATGACAATCATGTCCTCATAACCTGGCGAAACAAGATGAGGATGCAGGCAAATAGGCTGATCAGGAAGAGACTCGGCTTCGATGGCGTCCTCCCGCATAAGGGTGAGCCGGTGATGATCTGCAAGAACGGCAACGACATGTTCAATGACGACGAGTCTGTTCTCAACGGTGAGATTCATTGGGCCGACTACTTCACGGATGGCCCCAAGCTCGGCCCTGAGGTGGGGACCACGAAGTTCGTGACAGACCTAGGGATAAACCTCCTGGCCAGCACTCAGGGCAGGCAGGAGCCGATGGATGGCTCATTTCCTAACGTCAAGGACTGGAAGGAGTACATGAAGCACTTCAAAATTGCTCGTGTTCCAGATCCAATACCCATCACCTATGGCTATGTCAGCACGGCTCACAAAGCCCAGGGCAGCGAATATTCCAAAGTAACGATTTTTCTATCCAGTGAAGATATGCAGAATCCTCACTTCAAGAAGGATACGATCCTACCCAACGGCGAGAAGATGTCGTTCGCCACTCGCTGGCTCTATACTTCTTTAACTCGCGGAAAAGATAGGGTTTCCCTTATTCTTGGTAGCTGACCAGCGCATCGCCAGATTTGTTTACGAGGGGTATCGACACTGTTTAGGTGTAGATACCCCTTCTTCTTTCCGTAGGTAGCGGAAAAAATACAGATGATGTAGGGTTTCCTTCGTGGTTCGGTTATCGCAACTATGCGAGGAGATACGAAATACTATCGATGACGAGGGATGGAAGGGTTGCTTCCAAAAGTCTCTCTTCAAGTATCACGATGATACAGGTTTATCGATTGATGGACTATGGGCTGCTGTGGAGGGGGTTGTAAGTGGATACAATCCTGAAAAGCTTTTGAAACGTCTGCATAAGACCTGGGGTGGATCTCCCGATGACTGGGCAAAGTGGTTTGTGATAGCTAAGGGGAAACCTGATTGTTGATGAGTGAAGTCATATACATATTAATTGGCGCAATCGCATCTGGTTTCATCTTACTTATGGCCAAGATTTTTGGCGGTAAGAAGGGTGAAAAGATAGCAGGGGTTGATACTCCGAGGGCGGTTGCTGCGGCTGACAAGGCGGCTGAGTTGCTCGGTAGGCGCGCAATGGTTGAGGCAGCGGCGGCGGACGATCGGAAACGAGTTGAAGATAAACTGGCAATCGAAGATCCAATAGAAAGATTGGAAGCGATAGCTGAGGAGTTGAAAGATCTATGAGCGGCATCGCACATTTGGCTAAAGATAATAAGACGAGAGCAGCTCGTATTGATTCGATGGATACCGATAGTGTCAATTCGATCATAGAGAGAATCTCTGGGGTTAACCCAACGAAGCTTGCAGAGGGTACCTCCGGCGCGAGCCCCGCTCAGCCCGCTGAGTCATCGCAGTTTGGTGCCCCTCCATCTCCAATAACTCAGAATTTTATGCCACAGCATCAGGCTTATGGACCCGATCAGACGCGGATACAGCAGATGCAGGAGCGTATGCAGATGCTTGAGCAGCGTGTAGCGTATTACGAGGGCGGCGGCGATGGCGTGGAAAGTGCTGCTGCTAAAAAGGTTAGACAGAGCCAAGAGGTTCAGACTAATCGCGGAACCGATAGCAGTGCCTTCGCTCCCAATATGAACACGAAGATGGCGGCGAAGAAGATAATGAAGAAAGACCCGATAGATGGTGAGCCAGATGGTGTAAAGGCTCAGCGCCCCGGAGGACAGGCAATGGCTTCAGAGCAAATGAACATTCTTGGAATTTCCATGAACGAGTGGAATGATCTTATTGGTGTCACGACACCGTACGCGAGCCAGGTCTCTGAGCCCGCCACCCTTGCAGAATCCACTGAAGAGTATGAGGAGTTCGTCGAGAGCTACTTTACCGAGGATGAACTCGCTGAGGCTTGGTTTGATTTCATTGGTAGTAAGGGGTATGACCCTGATGATTTCTCGTCTTTCGTAGAGGCGGCTGAAGATTATGGCGATGAAGCCGCTCTTCTGGCCATACAAGATCTAGAGGATGAGTTTCAGGAGGCTGTCGATGCTTGCATTGAGGCCGCTGAAGATGAAGAGGATGGCGACCTTACGCAGGAGGATGTTGATCAGCTCTGGGAGCTGTGGCTGGAAGATCGGGGCCTATCTCTCGAAATGTTCCATTACATGATCGACGAAGCTGTTGCGGCCGATGATGAGGACGAAATTAGCAATCTCATTGCTGTTGAAGATCTATTCTATGAATATCTAGACGGCATGATTGCGGAGCAGTCCACGTGGGCTGTCAAGAGCATGCTGCGTGGCAAGGCCGGACAGCAGTTGAGTCCTTCAGATCTTGGAATGAAGTCCAAGAAGCCAGTACCAGACGTGACCGCAAAGACCCGCAAGCAGGGTGCAGCGCAAAAGGGGTCGGGCGTCATGGTCGGCAGAGGCTTGAGGACTGCCGGAAAGATGGAGGCTAAAATCCCTCCCATGCATCCTCGTAGCGGCGAGATGAAGAGGATGGATAGAAGTCTTCCTGTTTCTCCGCCGAGCGCCAAGGGTGCGGAGAAGGTGAGTACTGGTAAGAAGAAAAGCTTTGCTGGTGGCAAGATTCCTCCTTTACACCCGAAGTTTGCGACCGAGGCGACAGCCGCTGAGTTCAATAAAGAATTTCAGTCAACCGGGAAAAGTATCCTGGATAAGGATACGAAGCCTACGCCTAGGGCAAAGTCAACTCTCCAGATTCCGTCTAGGCTTCTTCGCAAGGCTGGCGCAGCGCCAGATAAGCCCGCAAGTGGTAGTAGTATGCTGCGCAAAGCCTTTGGAAAGAAGCAGGAGTCTCGCAGGGGGTTCCCCTCTTGGAATTTGATGCGTGAGTCTGACTCCATCAACTTTGAGTGTGATGACGATGGATCTGGTGGCCCCAGCATTGACTGGGAACGCCTTACCAATAGCTATGAAAAGCGCGGCAAGGGTAAGAGGTAATCATGTCTAGCAAGAGTATTTTAGGTATTGACCTGACTGAGTGGAATACTCTTTCTGGTTTGTCTGATCCGTATTCATTGGAACTAGCCAAGATATCCGCCGAAGCGGGAGTTCCTCGTAGTCATATGATGAATGAGGCTATGGCTAAGCCTAATACTCCTGCCGAGAAGAGGCTTGCAGCCATCAAGCAGAGCCATAGGAAGTTGCGCCAGCAGGGCAAGGGTGTTCAGGGGTCGGGCAGCTTTTCTCAGCTTGGTAAATTGACCAGGCAGAAAAGCGAAGATGGTGAACAGCTTGTGTTTCCGTATGAGGCTTATCTCGAAGCCTTCCTGGATGACAATGGATCATCGCTGTATGAGTTCAACATGCTTCTCGACTATGCCATCGAGAGCGGTGATGAGGATTTGCAGGATGAACTGTTAGATCTGGAGGAGATGCTTGACGATGAGCTGGAAGAGGCTCTTGGTGCAGCTGTGCTTGGTGGTCTCAAGGCTGCCGGGAAGGCTGGCCTTGCTGTTGGCAAGAAGGGCGCACAGCTGGCTGGCAAGGGTATCGTCAAGGGTGCTCAGTTGGCCGGCAAAGGCATTCAAAAGGGTGCGCAGTTGACCGGTAAGGCTGCCGGTTCTCTGGCTAAATCTGCCAAGGCTGGATATCAGAGTGGTATGGGGGCATCGCAGGCCGCAAGCCAGGCTGCTGCAGCGCCTGAGCCAGCGCAGGCTGCCCCCGCAGCTCCTCCTGTGGCACCAGCACAGGCTCCTGCAGCGGGAGCTGTGGCTCCAGGTGCTAGCGCTGCAGCGCCTATGGGGGCAACACCAGCGCAGGCTGCCCCTGCGGCAGCGCCATCACAGCCAGGGCAGACCAGTGCGCCTGAAAAGAAGAAGAAACCTGGTGCATTGTCGTTGATTGGCCGTGGCATCGGCAAAGTTGCCAAAGGTGTAGCTGGCGGTCTCAGTGCTACGGCTGGCGGACTTGCCAGGGGTGCTGGGCGCCTAGGCAGTGGTATCAAACAAGGCTACACCGGTGAGGATGTTGAGTACTGGGAAGAATTCCTTGGTGAGAACGGCTTGTCGATTGAGCAATATATGTCCGTTGTCGAAGATGCCTATGAGTACGGTGACGAAGAAATGATTGAATCATCTCATCAGCTTGATGAGATATTCGCTGCTTGGAAGGAAAAGAAACTTGCTGCTCAGCGAGAAAAGCAGGCAAAGGTTAAGGCTGGCTGGGAGAAGGCTCGTGATGTCATAAGCAAGCATGGGGCTGAAACCGTAAGGGCAGCCTCTCTTAGGGGTATTGATGTGCCCAAGAAGAAGGCTGCCAATGAGGCTATCGATAAGCAGCTTCAGCTTATGGGCTACTCAGATGAGTATATCGAGGCCAGATCAGAGAAGAGTGCCGAGAGGAAGTCCAAGCAGTATCATGGCCTATATAAGGCAAGCTCTGATGATTTTATCAGCAAACGAGCAAGCAAGAAGGCCGGGAAAGATCTTGTTAAGTTGGTTGATAATCCAGACAACGAGCTAGCCCCTCAGCTAGTTAAGACATTGCGTCGGATTAGGAAATGATCCGCTCACTGGTCATAATCTCTTTGCTTTTCATGGGATGCGGAGCCGCCAAGCCGGTGGTTCAATATAAAAGCATTCCAGAGGCGCAATACGTGGAGCAAAGAGATCTACCTGATTCTCCTGCGCTAGAGCCAATTTCCAAGGAGAGTGACTGGGTAAAAGCCCTTCCAGCTAGCACCTGTACCGACGAAAGAGGAGTGGAGCGCAAGACGGAGCATGGGATTGTCATGTCTCCCGAGAAGGCCGCTCGCGCCAAGCGTTGGCAAGACGCCTACAATAGCTTGCGAGGGCTCTATGAGCTTGATCGTCAGATCTTTAGCCAGCATCGCATCATCTATGATGAGAGAACCAAACAGGCTAACGAAGAGATAGTCAGGCTCTCTCCGTCATGGTGGATGGAGAATAAGGGCACTCTGGGCTGGGGTGCAGGCTTTATTGCTGGGGCTGCTGCTACGATTGCGATCGTGTATGCGGTTGACGAGGTTAAGTAATGTTTAGAAATATAGTAGATAGCCTGGCGGAGGCATACGGAGAGCGCACTCGCCCTCAGACCAAGAAGATGGCTCGTAAGGAGCTACGGCAGAAGAAGGTTTATGGGAAAATGGCCCCATATGACACTGGCAAGAAAGACCAGCGTCGTACGGCGAATGCCTATGGAGGAGTGGATAAGACTGATCTCAGGAGTAGGGAGCAGAAGGCATATGGCGGCTCTGCTTTGAAGAAGGGAAGTCTTGGTCGCATGGATCTACATAGAAAAAGCCGTGAACGCGGCTGGGTTAATGATTCGGTGGAGCGCTTTGAATTCACCCCTCTCATTGAGGAGGTTCGATCCATCATTGGTGATGCCTTTGTTGAAGGAAATCGAAGGCCAGGCCGCAAGACACGTAGTGATCGCAGGCAAGATAAGCTTGGTAAGCGATATGCCGGTCTCATTAAGACAGCCGGCGATGACTACAGTGCTGGCGCAGAAGGGACTTTTGGCCGAGCCATCGCTCGCGATGTGGCTATCTCCAAGAAATCAGGACGCACTGCCCTGAAAGGTAGTGAGGCAGCAAGGTTGCGCAAACGCCGTGATGCTCAGGAATCTATTTTCTGGGAAGCCGATGATGCTGCACATCAGGCTCGTAAGGCAGAGATTATGCGCAAGGCGCAGGATCGAAGAAATGTTCAAGCAGGTAAGCCAACATCTGATGATGTAGCTAAGGCGAAGGCTGCTGCGTTCAAGGCACGCAAAGCTGAGAATTCTAAGCTCAACAGGGCATCATCCCGCAAAAGGCGTAGTCAATGCGCATGTGGTGAAAAATTCAGGCACGGTATTCGCGTTTGCTCATCTTGTGGGCCGGCGTAAATAGGAGATAGGCAATGTTTGAATTTCTGATAGAAGAAGTTCGTTGCTGCGTGATGGCTTCCATCTTCGAGGGCGGCGGAAGCCGTTATGATAAGGCGGGGAGGCAGGACGCCTTTCTGAGAAAAGCGACCGGATCATTTTCGAGGGATAAGAAGATGCTGCGAAGGAAGTCATGGGATAAGCATGGCCATGCGGACGATCCAAGTAGCGTGTTTTCTTTGACGAAGGATGGCGCGGAGCCGTCTCATCCGAGAAATGTGCAGATCTTTTTAAAGCGGCATGGAGCTACGATTGATGCCAAGCGCAACAAGCGAAAGGTTGCTGGTCCAAGCGGCAAGCTGCCTGGCTAAATAGGAAATAGACAATGTTGAAACCAAAATACGAAACAATGACTGAGTCGGTCTCCGACTTCAACGCAGTTGAAGAGGTGAAATAATGTTTAGAAGTCTTATAGAAGAGGTTCGCTTGGTTGTTGAGGCTGTTTCTCCTGGCAAAAAGCGTGCAAGGCACGGGGCTATTGGTCGTGAGCTTCATCGTGGCGATAGACCTATCAATGACCATGGTAATTCAATGCATGACGGCAGGGCTTGGTCCGCCAAGAGGGAGAATCCATCCGCCTCAGACTTCGAGAGGCACGGCAGAGAAGCTCGCAGTAGATTGGGTAGAATTGGTGGTAAGGTCACTACAGTGGCTCAGAGAGTCGGCGGCGACGACGAGCTGGCTAGAAGGGCTAAGGCTGGTGGCATAGATAAGCAAATCAAGCGGGACACCAAGTGGATTACCAGTAAGGGTCAGATAGATAAGATGAAGGACGACATTGGGCGTGAACAGGAGAATCGTAAACGGTCTCCTAGTAAGCTTCCGAGGTAGGAGACAGACAATGTTGAAACCAAAATATGGAAATATGACTGAGTCGGTCTCCGACTTCAACCGCATGCTCGATGGCATGAATAAGACTTCCCCGCTGGAGCACTCTTCTTATGAGGACATGGATCGAATGATCCGTGAGGAGCAGGATCTGGATAGGCTCGAAAAAGAGATCATTCATGTTGAGAATGTCTTGTCTGGCTCAGGAATGGGAATCTCCAAGGCTGAGAGAGAAGCTCTTGCGGAGAGCTACAAAAAAGCTGCAAATCGCTTTGATGTTGCTGCCAATCGGGCAAGTAGTCAGGCGCAGGCTGCGAAGAAGCGCGGAATGAATCCTGCGCTGTCCGCCAAATTTCAGGAGGTCGAGAAGCGCCTCCGCCGCAAGGGCAAAGAGTACAAGGACAAGCATGAGCAGTTGGCTGCAAAGCCAAATATGGTTGCTGAGTCCCGTGATCCTGCCATCAACTCTCAGTACCACAGTTCAGGTTCAGCCCTTGAAAGGTTCAGAGTTCTCGCTGGTATAGAGGAACAAGTTGCTATGCCTCGTGATGCTGGTATTTTCGGCAGTACTCGTCACAATGCTGATTTTGATGAGATGGCTCAGCCCTTTGGAGAAGCGCAAGCTAAGCCAACTCGGAAAGATCTCCAGACTACCCACGATGAACTATCCCGCGAAAGGGATGCTCATTATGGCGCATGGGATAGTGCAAGTTCTGGTGGTGATCGTAGGGCGGCTAAGCTCCATGCTAAGCTCCATGCTAAGACAATTCAAAAATTACATAAAGTTAGAAAATTAAAGGCGAAGGCTGAGGATATTGAGCCATTCGGAGAGGCCAGAACAAAGGCGCAGCAAATGGCTGGAGCACAGGCCCAAGCTGGCCAATCCCCTGGTCAGTCGCCCGAGTCTGTGGCAGGCAAGAGCAAGAACGTTCTTAGGAAGAGTATATCCAGAAATGATCCATTGGAGACTTCAGCAAGAATAGCAGCAAAGAAGGGCATTGGGAGAGTCAAGATGTTGGCACCGTCCCTCAGGCGTGACCCAGGGTTTGCCTTGTCGAATGTTGGTGGTAAGCAGAGGCCAAACCTTCCCGAAGATGAAGAATTCGATGAGGTGAGGGACCCAGTCAGGAAGGATATGTCTGTGACTGCCAGGTTCCGTGCATCCGGTAGGGGTATCTCCGGCGGTGCTCTTACTGATAGGGAGAGAAAAGCTCGCGCTATGGCCAGTAAGCATGGCCAGGATGCTGCCTCTGCTCATAGGAAGGCAGATCTCCGACAGGCAATACAGGCCAAAGAGGATGTTGAGTATCAGGAGGGTGGCGGCTCAAGGCGTACCAAGGAGTACCGGCAGGACGTGCATGTTGCCAAAGAGAGGGGGTTAGCAGTCAGTCCTAAGGACGCGCCTAGGATCAAGAAGGTGCTAGATCGACTCCCTCCTAAGGATGTTAAAAAACTTCAGCCTGGCTGGAAGACCACGAATAAGGATGATCTTGCTCGCGCAATGACGAAGCCTAGTGAAAGTCAAAAGAAAGATTCTCGGCGCCAGCGTCAGTACGGCAAGCGCGATAACATCGCAGATCGAGCAGAGAAGGCAGTTGCCGTCAAAAAAGGTCATTACGATGACGCGGAGAGGTACGGCGGCTCTCGTCTGGAAAAATACCCTTCCGTTCACCATTCGACCAACAAGGCGTACGCCGCGCTTAAGCGGGCTAGGGCCAAGGGAAAAGGTTAGGAGTCAGCTGTGTTTACCTTTTTAGTCGAGGAGATTCGGTGCGCCATGGAGGACGCGCCGAAATACAGCAAGTCAGATCGTCAGCATGCGTTCATGGGTAAGATGGGTGGCTCCGTAAAACAGCAACGGGCAGCCGCCAGGGAATTGCATGGGCACCCTGATGATCCTGATGACGTGTTTCGCAAAGACGCAAAGGGGTATAGGGCTACTCGACCAGGCCATGGATCATGGTCTGATAAGGAGCGGGCTAAGATTTTTGGTGGCAAATTCAAGTACAGCAAGAAGTATAAGCGGTCTGCTGTTGGCCCCAGTGGCAAATTGCCTGAGGATCGCGAGTATCAGGAGGGCGGCGGTAGTCGGGCTAGTAAACGGTCTCGTCAGATAGCCTTTTACAAAAGAACTGGCGCCGGAAAGGCTGCGCAGAAAGACCTGGATATGCCATCCAGAGAGGCAGGGCGAGCTGCAGGTTTTTCTGAACGTACAAAAAAGCAAAAATCAGCGGACAAGAAGTCATGGGCCAAGTACAAGGTTAGATCTAACGCTGGGAATACTCCTGAGACCAGGATCGGTAATCTGGAGCGAAGAGTGGGGCTTGTCCGTAGAGGATATAAGCCGGAATTCGATGGCGTAGAGGGCCCCAAGGGCAAGCTGCCCGGCTAATATAATCCTGCCAATTGACAATCAGACGGCCCCCTCCTATGAAGGGGCCGTTCTTGTTTTCGGGAATGATTCCAGATTCTTGACAATTGCATCATATAGGTGAACCATGAAGGAGATGATTGATGAGCGATGACCAACTTATGTCTGTGCGGGGGCTAGACCTGGCAAGGGCCTTCCAGGCTTCCACTGATGAGCTTACAGATGAAGAAACGACTAGTGCATGGGCAGCGATAGACCTACTCGAAAAGGCGGCCAAGGAGCGAAAGGAGGCTCTGAGGTTATCCCTTTTGGCCAGGGTCGAGAAGAGCGGGGCGGAGAATGCCAAGGGGTCATTCGAGGCGAGCTTCGAGGGGGTCAAAGTGATCAGGGAGAAGCGTCAGGACAAGCTGCCGGACGCAGCAGTGGTGGAGGCATGCCTGAAGGAAGCTGGTCTGGAGTACGAAGACGGGTTCAGCGCGGAGATGAAATGGACCCTCGACCCGTCGAAGGTGGAGTTCTTGGTCAAGGGCGGAAAGATAGACGCCGCCAAGGTGGAAGCATCGAAGCGCGTGACATATGCGCTGAAAGTGAAGCCGGACCAGGATATGAAGGATCAATTGGCGAAGGCGAAAACGAGGCTGCTGGGGAAGTAACTCCAGGTAATTTCATCTCCGTTCGCGCCGGCTCACGGTCACTGATGAGTGTCGTACCGTTGCCACGCAAGCGCTTGCGCTTCTCTGTTGAAGAATCCTTCGAGGATGGCACAAGGCTATCGATAGCATCGGTGGAATTGGATTCCAGGGAAGCGCTTAGGCTGCTAGGCTATTTAGCTGATGTAATTGGGTCTCGTCATTGAAGCCGACGAGCAAGCTTTTCAAGGTAGTGATGAGAATACTTGTTGTTGATGACATACCGCTAATTCGTAGGATCATTAAGCGTATGCTCCGTGAGCATGAGGTGGTTGAATGTGGGAGTGGTGCGGAGGCTCTTGATGTCCTTGGCGAGGACGATCAGTTCGACGTGATTCTTAGCGATATGAATATGGGCGGCATGGATGGCGCCAGCTTTTATACCAATTTGGAATTGCGTCAGCCACTCTTATGCTCAAGGGTGGTATTCGTGAGCGGCGGCGGGGCAACAAGTGTGCAGGCGCAGTTTCTGCGCACCACTTCTCGTCCGGTTGTAAGTAAGCCAATCGATGTTCAAGACCTGAACATCGCCATTGATATGATAGGAGCAGGGGTAAGTTATGTCTGATGAGAGTGAGTTCTGGAAGCGTCATGAAAAGTCGTGCGCAGCCAAGGTTCGCAAGGATGAGATCTGCAGCAAGGTCAAGTGCGCCATAGATGATCTGGTCAGGGAGTACTCTGATGATGAGTTCGATGCCCGCAGAGATATAGCTTGGTATTTCGAGCAATTAGGCAAAGATCTAAGGAGCGACCTGGATAAAGAGAAGGCTGCCGAGAGAGCGCTGCAGAACGCCAAGTGAATACTATTCTAGCTCCTGATCAGATCATAGTAGTTTGCTATGATCTGATGCATGTCCAACCCAAAGCCCTATACATTTAAAGCCCACCTGGATCATGTATGGGACGGGGATACGATTTGGCTCGATATCGACCGAGGCGAAGGGTGGTCGAGCCGGGGACGGTATCGTCTTTACGGCGTTGACACGCCTGAGATCAGAGGCGTCTCCGACGAGGAGAAGGCATACGCTGAAGAGGCAAAATCCTTTGTATCGAACCTGCTCTCACTTCAGTCGGAGTTAGTTGTTTCAACGTATCGGGGGAATTCCAAATACGATTGGCTTGTTGAGGTATGGGTCAACAACGGCAATGGTGGTTTCGATTTGCTCAGTGATCTGATTCTTACTTCCGGCCATGGTGTCGCCTACTTCGGAGGTACAAAGCAGCCTTGGCCGGAGCGCAAGGCTATCCAAGATCTGGCCAGGAAAAGTTGACAGTATGTTTGGTCAGCATGATCTGTCGTTCCTCGATGAAGATCTAAAGAAGCTCATAATCCCACTCCTAGATGGCAGGATTGTTGACAATAGTAAGATCTTGACGCCTTCTCCGTGTAGGATGCGACGTTCGCACTCGCAGGGATGGACTAAGAAATGGCTGATGCACTAACCGTTGTAGATCTGATTAAGCAGGCTCACGATACCGCACTCGACAAAGGGTGGTGGGATGAAGAGTATGCGGTGGACCAGAACTTTGGTTCGCATATGATTCTTGCCGTCGGCGAGCTGTCGGAAGCATATGAGGAGTATCGCAACAACAGAGGCCTATGTGAGATCTACTACAGGGAGAGTGATGGCAAGCCCGAGGGTATACCTGTGGAAATTGCCGACGCCATCATTCGCCTTTGTGATGTCGTTGGAAAGTACGACATACCTTTGCTCCGAGCCCTTGAAGAGAAGATGGCCTTCAATAAGACGAGGCCGTACCGTCATGGTCATAAGAAGGCCTAAGCAGTTGCCGTGTTAGTATCTGCGCATGGCTGGAGATCGTCGCAAGGATTTATCAGCGATTCAGGCTGAGGTTAATCGTCAGGCACTTGTGGAAATTTCTACAAGATTAACTATTCTGGAACAGCAGATCATGCTCCTGGATAGTGAGGCCAGGGATTTGAAGTTTTTTGTTGATAATTCCAATGAAACTTCAAAGAAATTACAGATTCTAGTCAAGGGCTTACTTGCAAAACAGGCAGCCGCCCGGCAGGATTGACAATAGGGTTACTGGCTACTAGCATCAATCTATGTATACGAAATTACAGGACGCTCTCGCTGATGGAGATATCTCCATGGGACTCCGCAGGCTGCACAACAGCATTCGTCTGAAAGATGTTGGCGCTCCGGCGGACGTTGTGGATAAGTCTGTGGAATTGCTTTGCAGGTCAGAGAAGAAGCTTGGCGATAGGTATGCCGTAGTTGTACGGTTTTATCCTGAGTACAGTGTATTCATAGACAATGAGCATCGCGTTGAGAATGAATGGATGGCCAGGTGTGGGCGGTGCCGTCATTGGACGGACGATCACCTGTCTGATGAGTCTGAGGAGTGGTGTGAAAAGCATTCTTTTGACAGCCGGACGTATCCAGACCCTTGTCCTGATTTTTCCGATGATGGAGGGACGGAGTGACTAAATCACCTTTTACTGGGCAGGGTTCCAAGCCCCAGGCATGCGCTGCCAGCGTTGATTACCAGGGGCGCCGGGGTGCATGCAGGCGTGACGGTAAGTATCCAGATGTCGATGGTATCAGGTGGTGGTGTGGAATACATACGCCGAACAAGGGGCAACGGGGGCTACCCCGAGCCAAGGATGCTACGGAAATAGTCGAGGTGATTTCCACATCCACGTCTGTTTCGGTTAGGCCTAAGGCGGCAGCCGACGACAGAAGGATAAAGTCTGTGTCTCGTGCGCAGCCGGCTATGCAGGACAGTGAGAGCAGGTTGGGTAATGGTGTTGATATGGCTGCCGCCTTGATGTCGGCTTCAAAGGCGCAGGTCGCGGACAGTGTGGCACTCAGCGCTATGCGAGAGGTCTGTGGTGTTTTGTCGGAGATCGCCAATACCAATACGGTTGGCTGGGGGGACAATGTTCCTGCTGAGAACTATAAGATTATCATGGCGCATATGTCAGATCAGGCTCGCGAGGCGCACGACAGACTATCTGCAGTCATTCGTCAGCTCGATACTTGACATTACATCCAGCCATGGGTAGCTTACTTGTCGTAAGCCGCACCTTATGGTTTTGGGTTTCACACTAGCTTGCCGCGCCTATTTGGGTTCTGGGTCCTGCTAGACGGACATCGTTAGCATTTTTTGGGTTTTGAGAGGCTGTCCAGCTTCTACACCTAAGGTTTACATGACGAGTAACGTCGCAGGCTACTAAGCCGTGTGCTGGTCACATCTGTGATGGTGCTCGATTAGATGAAAAGGAATCCAGAAGATGAAAATCGAAACCAATTTTACTCATGAATCCGTAGATCATTCCAAAGAGAATGAGATCCACGCTGTTATTACTCTGAAGGCTCCCAAGCTTGATTGGGAGAAGAAGCGACAGCCTGTGTGCATTATTCCTGTCATTGACGTTTCGTCGTCTATGTCGGGGGAGAAGCTTGATTACGCTAAGAAGAGCGTTATGAAGCTGGTCGATCAGCTCCAGCCTGGCGACTATGCCGGGCTTGTGGCGTTCGACTCTGAGGTCAGGGCCGTATCGGAACCTCGTGAGATGACACAGGCATCCAAGGATGACCTTAAGGCTCGTGTCGGCGAGCTTCACGCCAATGGCTGCACGAACTTCTCAGGTGGAATGCGGCAGGCCCTGGAGTGGATCAATGGCGCTGATATTTCAGACAAGGTGGCCATGCGGGTCATCATGTTCACCGACGGGCAGGCAAATACGGGGGAGGCGAAGGGGAAGAGCCTGATCCCACTCTGCAAGAAACTGCTAGGCAAAGCGACCCTTAGCGCTTTTGGCTATGGGTCGGATGCAGATCAGGAGCTGCTCGCTGACCTTGCTACCGCAGGCAAGGGTAATTATGCCTTTATCAGAAATCCAGATGATGCTCTGAGTGCATTCGCCAAAGAGCTTGGCGGGTTACTTTCTCGTTACGCGCAGGATATTTGCATCAACGTGGCTCCATTCAATGGGCATAAAATTGTGGAGGTGCTATCGGATGTGGATGTTGAGGAGAAGGATGGCAACGTCAAGGTCAGTCTTCCTGAGATCTTGTCTGAGGAAGAGAGGCATATTGTTATCTCCGTCAGGACGTCTTCTCAGACCAAGGCTTTGCCTAGGGCTCTCAATGTCTTAGATGTGAAGGTTTCCTATGACCAGGTGTCCGATGGTGACAAGACGAGCCATGAGGAGACTGTGAAGGCTAAGCTTAAGTTCGTTAAGCCTGGCGATGAACAGGATAAGGCGACCGAGGACGTGATGAAGATCGTCGGTGTTGCTATGACGGTTAAGGCTCAGGTTGACGCGGAGGAGCTGGCTAAGGTCGGTGACTTCGCTGGCGCTCAGCAGCTTTGGTCAACCCATGCTTCTGTTTTGCGTTCAGCTGGATTACATCAGCATGCGACTGTTTCCGATAATCTATCGGCGAATTACGAATGTTCTGCAAGTTATATGTCCAGCGACGCAGTACGCAACAGTATGCGTAAGGGCATGACAAGGAGCATTGGATCCTCCAAGGAAGTGATATCTGATCTGCGTAGTATGGGTGGTATGGTCACGAACTCAACCATGGATTCCATGGAGTCTGCCTTTACAGGTGGCAAGGCAGACCAGGAGTCGGTTGCATCGTCGCAGGTTGCTGCCCCAGTATCGGTCTTAGCTCCCGCAAAGGTAGCTAAGGCACCTAAGAAGGGTGCATCTAAGAGTCGTAGCAGCCGCTGGTAGACAATATTGGGGTGTGAGGACTTTATCCTTGCACCCCTTTTGTACACCGCCAGATCTGTGGTGTACATTACCTGCAGGGTGTCAGGGGAACTCTATTTTGTAATTGGGCGCGCTCATGAGATCTTGGGTGCGTTCAAGGATTTCATGAGCGCTCGCTCGCGCCTGCATGCTGGGCGCGGCCATTACATTTTGCGTAGCGACGGTGCTGTGCTGGCGTATATGTCGAGGGAATCTGGCAATCGTATGCCAGCGAAGATTCCTAAGGAACTGAAGCGCCAGGTGGCTCTATGGGCTGGAGTGAAGAAAGTATCGCATCCCGGTCTACAGCATGAAGAGGCCAGACCCGCATCTGAGATCCCTCATCCAAATCAGGATTCATGATTCCCGTGCGGTCATGTGCCAGTCCTAGGACATGGCCGAATTCATGTTGCTCCTCTAGCATCCAGCGTCGGATGTCGCCGGGGCTCTTGACTGTAATCGTTGCAACGATGCGATCATCTATTTTTTTGTGACTTGTTGCCATGGATCCATTACCTATGTTCATGGAGCTGTGGGTAATGATGACATCCGCCTCTTCGATTATGTTGGTTTTGATCAGATGCTCAGATCCAATCTCTTCGTTGATAAAATCCATCGCGTATTCATGGCTACTCAGGTACCCATCGAATTTATCGTCTAGGTACCAGTAGACTAGCTTGGGGGACTTCTTCCAGCTCAGCGGAGTTGGGCTATTGCAGTTGGCGTTGATGGCCCATTTCTCTGGGTAGTGGGCTTGTCCTGTAACATCCCAACACAGGCCCATCATCGTTGCCTCGCGCTTAGATTCCTCTTTGTGCATCCACCAGATCATGGTGAACATAGCGGCGGCTACTGATAGGCCAATGGTGAGACGAGCCCACATTGGCAGATTTTGAAAGCCTCTCATCGGATCTAATCCCATGGGAGGATATTACATTATGCTGGTAGTAAAATCTGATCAGAGCCATTCAAGTCTTCCGATGGGAGCCTAAGGTCTAGTGGTTTCTGAGCTTTTCGTATCTCCAGAGGCGTACTGTCCAGAACCTGGATGTGCCCTTGGCGACGCTTTCTCGTTCCCTCGGGACCCCATACAAACCAGGCGTATTCTATACTATCGGTTCCTTTCCCGTCGAAGCTTGGGCGTTCTGGAAGTACTGATATATCTGGCATCATATGCCTGAAGAAATCGTTTCGCTCCGTGGTGCCAAGGTAATTTAGGCGCAGTAGCATGGCGATCCAGTCTGCTACTTTGAAGCTTTTCTGGATCACCTCCATAGCCAGTGAGAATGGCGGGTTGGTGATAGCGACTCGGTATCTCGTGCTGGGATACCAGCTCATGTAGTCGCCAATGCGGACATGGGTAGCCATCGGTTCTAGCTTGCTTTTGGTGTCTTCCCTGAGTTCATTGGCAGTCCAGATCACATCGTCTCTTTTTTCGCTGGCTGCTTGGATGATATCTCCGTGCCCGGCGCAGGGCTCCAGCCATTCTCCGCCTGGGAGATTTGTGTGTTTCTCTAGGAACCTGTGAACGCACCATGGTGGTGTCGGGTAATAGTCACTCTCATTGCGTTTGCCGCCTCGGCTGGTGCTGGACATCTACGGTGGTTAACCGAAGATTTTTCTATTGTCCAGATCTGTGTATGAAATGAATTTGAGTGTCAAAACACTCTGGGTGTAGGACATGGTAAGTGTCTGGTGGCCCTGGATATGGCCAGGACAGGGTCACTGCCATATCACCTCTGGCAATGAACTTGCCGCAGGATGGGCAGATCCTGTCTTTTCCTCTGGAGCGCTTGGCGTATGTTTTTTTGGTGTCAGGCAGATCAATGATGGTGTCGATGCCAATATTTTTTATTGCTGATCTGGTTCTTATGGGCATCTTTAGCTCAACCGATGCCCATCGGTTAGTAAGCTCAACGAATGTCTCGGCGATGTCTTCCCTCATACCTACTTCTACGTTCGATGGTGCGCAGGGAATTTCCTATTGTCTAGCGCTCAAAGATCTTACGGTCTAAATGACCACTGGCTGGCCAAATCTTTCATATTATTTTAGTTGAATGATTACAGTGCAGTGCATCTAATTGACATTAGATGGGTCGGTGCGTAGTGTGCTTCTCCATGGAAGATCTGGGTAGAGTTGATTTCGAGGAGCTTACGGTTGAGAAACCCACTCATATTGATAGTGAGAGCTTGAAGAAGATGTGCAGGAATGAGCATTTCCTCAAAGTGGTCACTGATTGCTGGAATATCTACGATAAGAAGGGGAAGGATTACACTCGCGGCCTTGGCGACCTTGATCGAACTGATAATTTCAAGAAGGCTGGTCACTTCAATAAAATATCGCCTTTGCAGGCATGGGGAACTTATTTCTACAAGCACGTCTCTGCTGTCTTTGCGTTCGTTGGGGATGGCAAGGTTGAATCGGAGCCGATCGAGGGTCGCGTACACGACATGATTAATTACTCAATACTATTACTGTTGCTAGTCGAAGATGCCTATAAGGCCAGAGAATAAATCAAGATATCCATCGGATTGGAAAGAACTGAGTCTCCAGATTCGTGAAGAGGCTGGGCAGCTATGTGAATGGTGTCAGAAGCCTAATGGGGAGATCACTACGGTAGCTTCCGGTGGTCGCTGGTTTGATTCGACCTGCTACATGTGGCGAGGCAGCGACGGAGATCTGATCTCGGAAGATCCAAATCCCGATGAGATGAAGGACATCAAGGTTGTCTTAACTGTCGCTCATCTCAATCACACCCCCGAGGATAATCGTAGAGAGAATCTTAGAGCCCTTTGCCAGGCGTGCCATCTCGCATATGATGCCCCGCATAAGGCCGCTGAAAGGCGGAAGAGAAAGAATGACAATGACAGCTGATGCTCGAAGGTTGGATGAGGTCGTTAAGCCTGAAGAGGCGAATCTTCGACCATGGTGGGAGGGGACTGGTATTCCATCTGGTGGTCTTAGGGATTGGATCGAGATGGGTCTAACCGAACGCGCTGTTCGCACTGGTACTACTTATTATCGTGGCAATGCTGATGGCATCGTTGGTGATAATGCTAAGACGATCATGGATAACATTGAGACGTTTCAGCTAGGACGTCGCGTCTATGAGTCGGTCCGTAAGGATGGTGAGCAGCCATCTAAGATCGCTTGGGCCTGGGACAATGGGGGTATCATTGTCGATTATTATTCAGGCGAAGAGGAAATCCACGTATGGGTGATGTCTTCTGACAGGAAGGTTGTCGAGAAGATGATCGACCTCATGCGCCGATATGTGGCGCCGCCCAAGCCAGGTGGTCGTGTTTACATAATCGGAGATACTCCGATGGGACCAGAGTTCTACAGCCTGGGTGTTGCTTCGGTGGTCATGGAGCGAGGCAATTACGAGGCAAACACTCTCAGGGCGTACGATGAGGCTGTGGAGGAGCTGAAATCCTCGTCTCCTGCTGGTCGTCTGACCATATTTGATGGTGAGCCTGGCACGGGCAAGACTTACCTGGTGCGAGCTATCTTGGATGCCTGTCCTGATGCGATGTTTGTTTTCGTGCTTCCAAATATGGTTGATGCACTTGCGAGCCCATCGTTGATTCCGCTGCTGATTCGTCGCAAGAACTCAGGGATGACGTCCGGCCCAATCGTATTCATTTTGGAGGACGGCGATAATGTTCTCACTCCTCGTGGCAAGGATAACCTGAGTCTTATCAGCACACTGTTGAATATGACCAGTGGCATACTTGGGTCGATGCTGGATATCCGGGCGATTGCCACGACTAATTCGCCCAAGAGTGAGATTGATCCGGCTCTAATGAGAGCTGGACGTCTTTCGCAGCATATGACCGTTGGTGCTCTTGGGCAAGATCACGCCAATAAGGTGTTCAAGCGTCTTACTGGTAAAGATGGCAACATAAATAAGGCAATGACTCTTGCCAATGTTTACGCCATGGCTAGGAGTAATGGCTGGGTGCCGCCTTCGGTTGATGTCAAGAAAATTAACGGCATGGATGAAGGTCGCATAGTTTCCAGTAAGCAATTTGGCGATATGATGATCTATCCTGCTATCCCAGGTGCGCTTGAGGAATAGATGAATACTATTCTTAAGTTTTTGATCTTATTCATTGCGACCGGGCTACTGCCTTGGGTTGCTTTCTTTATAGGCCAGGTCAGTACCAGGATTGCTTTTTATGCCCATGCATTTGGGGTTCTAGTGGTCTGTGCAATGAAGTTGTATGAGCACTTTGCGGGTAGAAAAGGCGAGCGCGGTACCAGGCAGGACCCAGGTTAGATCTGATAGAGTGAGATTCTTACTCGCTGTGTGCGGCAATGGAGCCGCAAATGAAAGCGAGGCAGTGAAATGGAAAAGCCAAGGCAACCTAATGTTGGAGATGCAGTGATCTACTTTGATGAGTACCGCAGGGAGAGCAATGCCCTCCTGGAAGCTGTACACGGCGAGGTTGGCGGCACGGAAAAGGATGGATGGTACACACCGTGTGTCAATCTTATCTTTCTGACTCCGGCCACCGATAAGCACGATGATTACGGGCGCCAGAAGGACCATCGGTCCTCTTGTTCTCATGCATCAAACCAGCGACCACTGGTCGGGAATTACTGGTGCTTCCCCGAGGAGCGCGAGACCAATCTCCCTGATTACGGGTTAAAGGATACCAAACGCTAGACTAAAATCAGGAGCGGTACCCCAAAGGCGCCGAAAATGCTTCCTGGTTCCACTGCTGCACAGAGCGAGTAAGTTGACTAGAGATCATAGATCTTGGTAGTTTGATTCCCGGCAATGAGTAAGTTGACTCCTATCCAGCTGGCTTCCAGGGCTTCAAAGGCAGCGGCTGCTGCGGATAAGAAAGATCCGCATAGCGAGGCAACCAAGGATGCCCATGGGGATGCCCACGGGCATTGGCATCACTTGGCTAAATCTGAGAAGGATGATTTCTACAAGTCTCACTATGCCACTATGGCGAAGCATCACTTCGATCGCAGTTATGGTAAGGATTCTAAGATGCCATATCGGGTAGAAGGCAAAGGAAATTATGCATTCAACAGAATTCCTGGCGGCAAAGCGGCTCGTTCTAAGCCGAGTGATTTCGACCAGCAGCAGTTGGCGATGGGAACCAAAGTTGAGCTAGAGCATGGCAAGGATAAGAAGCATGCTCGCGAGATCGCCATGGATCATCTCAAGGAATTCCCTGATTACTACACGAGATTAAAGCATATGGAAAAGAAGGCTAAAGAGGAGAGTGCTGCGGATATTCGCCATTTACTTGGTTTACTAGAGAATGTCCGTGCTTCTTTTGATGAGGCATCACCTCCGCCGTTTAAGGCCAAAGAGAGGCAGGCTGCTGGCCTTCCTGCTATGCCTACCAGGAAGGGTGCTCAGCCGCCGCCGATACCCATGAAGGCGAAGAAGCCGGTAGATCCTAAGAGTGATGTCGGTCAGGCTCTTGGTGATATGAAGAAGATGGGCAAGGAGGCGGAGCTAAAGAAGCGACGCGCAGCCGATGCGTCAGCCAGAGAGAAGAAGCAGCAAGATCAGCTGTCTGTTGCAAAGAAGCGAATAGCAGCTGGCGGTACGCATCTTGGAACTAAAAATCTCGGTATCAAGAGAAGCTTCAGCAGCTATAAAGTTCCAGGAGCCAAGCCAGGGGCCAGAGACGTGGATGTAGCGGCTGGTGCAAAGATGGCTGGCGATGCCGCAAGAACCAGAGCATCCAAGGGTGAGTCTATTGACCTGGTGGCAGATATTCGGAATATTCTAGAGGCTGTTCCTGGGCGATATGGTGGTGGTAGTCCGCTGGCTCCCCGTGAGCTTGCTGCCAAGGGAATAGGTGTACGCAGTCGCAAGCGTAAGCTCATGCCAAGGGCTCGCTGATGTTTGAGTCTCTTATCGAGGATCTGAGGATTGAAGTCCTCGACGAGGGCTTAGCTAAGCAGCTCGCAAAGAAGAATGTCTTGGCTGCCCAGGCGCAGGCTCAGCAAGCCCAGGTCCAAGCTCAGGCGAAGGCTGAGAAAGATCAATCCGATGCCGCAGAGAAGGAAAGATTGGCGCAGGAGCGAGAAAAACATACCGAGAAGCATACTGATCGTCAGGATCGAAAGGTCGCTAAGACCAAGGAGCTTCGTCAGCAGCTAAATAGGAAAAAGCACAGAGAGACGATGACAAAAGCCCTGGGGGCTATCGCTGGGCGAGCTAAGACGGCTACCAAGGAGAAGTAAGCCTTGATGTGCAGGTGTAGTAGTTGGTCTTCTCAGTTCGACTGACTTCTACGTCGAAGTATGTGGCCATGGCATCCATGATCTCCGCATGGGTGTGCCAACGAAACCTGGTCATATCCCAGCCAAAGCCAGCCTTTTGCTGGATATGAAATACTTGCTGTCCGATATACCAGCCCGCTTCGAAGTATAGTTCGCCGCCGAACTCATATATCTTGCGAAACCAGCGGGGTTTTCGGAAGTTGTTGAAGCAAAGACGTCCGCCCGGCGCAAGCGCTTGCGCGGCAGATGATGAAACTTTGCCCAGATTTAGGTATCCGATGGCTTGTCGGCAAACGATGACGTCGAAGCTATCACTATCAAAGTATTGGGATATTTGGTTTCCGTCTCCTGGCTGTACCCTGAGACCGTCGATCGCGGGTACAACGCGGGGATTGACATCCAGGATAGTTACTTCCTGGCAGCCCATAGCGATGGCTTCTCGACCTACGATCCCGGTGCCTCCGCAGAGGTCGAGGACTCGATCTCCTGGCTTTATAAATCGGTGAGCGAACTCTGCTGCGTTGGTCAGCCAGGGGGCGTACAGCTCGGCATAGCGGTCCGTGGAGCAATTCATAGCCTCAGAGGCTCGAAGTTCTCATCGAGGGCTATGATCCACCCATGGCCCTCGATGTAGTAGCAGGGTCCTGGAATCTCCCGCTCGTTATCGCGGGCAGTTCCAGGAGGGGCATGTGGGACCACTGGGAGTAGTCCCTTAATGCCGATGTCCTCTTCCACGGGGGCGTGATAATGGACAACAGCTGTCGCCTGTGGGTATTTCTTGAGATGCCTGGCTAGTAGAGGGGCATTGAGCGTGGCCTTGCCACGAACAATCAAATCATCCTTCTCTTCATCCCAGGCGTGGTTTGCCCATGTGTTAACCACCCTGTTGTCCCAGTCAAGCGAACAGACGACCCCATCCCAGCGATTGAATTCTCCGCCTTTTTCCCTGGGAGAGATCAGAAACTCCTCGGAGTCCTCGAAACCAGGTTCTGTGTACCTGACGGCTACTGACCCAAATACGAAGTCTTTGCCGGCCAGACGTTTTATAAATTTATGCTGATACTTCTCGA
>Ga0214472_10000176_pt1 | contig 87376 bp, 76 predicted proteins | sample RVTome_6_FD_207662 | JGI IMG/M metagenome (GOLD analysis project Ga0214472, IMG submission 207662) | Soil microbial communities from uranium-contaminated site in the Upper Colorado River Basin, Wyoming, United States - RVT140D175 | ecosystem: Environmental > Terrestrial > Soil > Contaminated >... | reverse complement strand
GGGAAGCTGTGTTTGAGCGGAAAGCGTCGGTGGTGACGAGCTAATCGAGCGATCCGACAATCTGCAACCGTGGATTCAGGCGAAGGGAGAGGAATGTCGTGGCTCACCTGCCTCGCCAACGTATCGGCTTCCGATACGCCTCGGCCTGTACGGGTTGCGAGCGGTAACAAATGGACGAGATCGTGCTCGGCCGCTACAGGTCGAGCGCCCTGACGAAGAACGATGCCATCTCGGCTCGGCTCAACGGGCGATCTGGACAGTACTCGGTGTTCTCAGGCGGGTTGCAGCCGAGGGTGACCTCGTGGACCGCCATGGCGTTGATCGACGTCTCAAAACGGTTGCCGTCGTCGTCGGTGAAGAAGTCGATCCCTTCGGGGTTCTCGAATCCGTAGGCCCGCACGAACAGCTCGGCCAGCTCGTCGCGGAGCAGCGGCTCACCTGGACAGTACTCGGTCTCCGTGCAGCCAAAAGCAATACCCACCTCGGCTAGGGCGTCGATGTCTCCCTGGAACACGCTGTCGGTGTCGTCGGTGAAGTAATCGGTCTCCGCGTCCGGCAGCTCGAGATTGCGTCTCAGGAACGCCGCCATCTCGCCACGGGAGATCTCACGCCCGGGGCAGTACATGTCGTTGATCGGCGGGTTGCAGCCCTTGGTGATCCCCAGCTCGGCGATCTTGTCGATGTCGGCCTCGTGCACCGAGTCGTTGTCGTCACGGAAGTAGTCGTTTCTCGGGATACCGGGGGTCTCGAACGGGTCGGTGATCACGATCGCCGCGTCCACATGAGGAGTCGGGTTCACGACGACGCCGTCGGGATCGTGCAACTCGAAGTGAAGGTGGGATCCGGCCTCTTCAGCGTTGCCGCTGTCCCCGACGTAGGCGATGAGCTGGCCGGCTTCAACGTGCACGCCCCGCTCGATGCCGGGGGCAAAGCCCCACCCGAGACCGTCGTCGGTGTCGATGGTGTCGTTGTTGAGGTGGATGTACCAGGACTCCCAGCCATCGTCGTGGTTGAGCTCCAACGCACAGCAGTTGCCGCCCTGCTCATCCTGCATCCAACCCACCGTCCCCGAGGCAACCGCGACTACCGGGGTCATCTTCTCGGACATGATGTCCACACCCTCGTGGGTTCGCTCTCCTGAGCGTGGGGCACCAAAGGTGTCTGTGTAGTAGTTCTCCCCTACCACGGGGAAGTACATCGAAGCGCCGTAGAGTTCCTCGTCGGGAACCTCTTCGTCGGCGCGGGCTTGCGGTGCGGTCGTGCCGGGCGAGGCCAGCGCCGCCGCCACGAGCACGAGAGCGAGCAAGGCTCGCATCATGCGGTTCATTTGTCTTCTCTCACTCGCTTCTGGGGTTGCTACGCCACAGAAGCGTCGCCGATCCTTCTGTGATGAGGTTCTCTAACTCCTCATCCAGCAGCGATGCCCCTTGGAGGAAAGATGACTCCTCTCGCCCGCTGCTGATTCGTGTTGATCGGCAATATTGCGAAGAATCTTAAATCCGACCGGTCCAGTATCAGAACTCGACCTCGATATAGCGGGGAACGATCTCCATCCACACGGACCCGACGGGCAATGTGAGCTGTGCTCCCGTCTCGTCGAGGAACACCCACCCGTCGGACTGAGCGGCCCGGAGCCACTGGCCGGTAACCACCTGCCCCTCGTGGAAAACCATGAATTCGCCGAACCCGATCACGTCAAATGTGGGTACGTCGGTGCCCGCACTGTCGGTGTAGCCCGCTGAACGCTGGGCGGCCTTGAGCACAATCACCGTGTCGGTTCCGAACCCGGTCAACTCCGCGTCGTACTCCGGGAATATCTGAAACGGCTCACCGTTGACGATGCGGGTGTACTGCCCGCTACCGGAGTCATACTGCCATTCCACGTCGGCTAGACCCGAAAACGGGATGGCCACCGAAGATGCCTCGGTGCCGGAGAACTCACCGTCACCGAACGGGAGAGCAGCCACCGGTGGGGCACCCTCCCCTGCCTCTATTGCCACCAGGGGGATGGTGGCGACGAGGTGGTACGGCTGGCGTCGTTCGATCTGCTGGAACAGACCGTCGGTGCCCTCGTCGAGAATCGACACCCCGGCAGCAAGGATCTCTCGGTACACGAAGTCCTGGCCACCGGTGGTCACCAGGAAAGGCCGCCATGGGGAGAGTAGGTCGGCATCGACCGGACGGACCGAACGGATCGGCCCGATGACGGTTGGTTCGTTCTCGAAGAACATGGCAGTAAGCCGGGTGATCCCACCCTCGACCGGGGCCTCGATGATCAACTCCGCATCCTGGATGCCGATCGGGGGCCCTGCCTCGGGCGAGTTGTCGACCTTCACCGCCACCACCCGGTCGGCGCTCGTGTCGTCGAGCGGTGCTCCGTTGAGTGGGTTACGGTCGAGCTCGACAGGGCCATCGGAGGTGTCGTCGGAGGTAGCTGCGCCTGCGGTCACCGTGACGTTCGGTGTGTCGGAGGTGGTCGATGTAGCTGATGCATCCTCAGAGTCGCCCGGCTCGTCACCCCCGCCCCCCAAAGCCATGACAACAATGACGATGATGGCGAGGAGGACTACGCCGCCGATGCCCCCGTACAGGGCGGGACGCTGCTTGACAGTTTCGATCAGCCCGCTCAGGCGCGAGGCACCCGACGGTTCTTGGTCATCCACCAATGTTCCACTCCTAGATACTGAGAGACGATGCTAAACCGATCTGCCCGCTACCCAAGCAGCCCGTAGATGACATCTGCAGCCCGCTCTTCTGCCGGCACTTCGGGGTCGATGTCGACCTGCCGTGTGAAGAAGACCGAGCACCGGTTGCGGTAGTCACCCCGCCAGCCTCGCGCCTCGGTGATGGCGGCAGCAAGTTCGTCGACGGTGGTCGTGGTGCGAAATGCATCCCCGCCATGGGCGAACGTCGACACCCGCTCGTCGTGCGGGTTGTGGTAGACGAACGGGATACCACGCGCCATTGCTTCGAACGGGACCGTCGAAAAGCGGCTCACCAGCGTGCTTGCCCGCAGCAGCAGCCGTGAGATCGGGACGGTGCTGGTGTGTGGGATACGGCGGGAGCGGCGCTCGGCGGGATGAATCGCAACTGTGTAGGCGACGCCGAGCTGCTCACATGCCGCCACCGCAGTGTCGATCCACTCGGCACGTTGCTCTTCGAGCACGCCGTATGTGAAGTTCAGGTTGATGACCACGTGATCGTCCGTGACCGGCATCACCGGGGCATGGAACAGCCGCTCCAGACGGGTGCTGCCGACGATGAACCGGTTGCCGTCGAGTGCGTCGAAGTCGTTCTTGCCCTGACACAGGACATGATCGGCTGTTCGGTAGGCGCTGCGGGCATATGGGGTGTCGGCGTCGAGGAAATCTTGGGCACCCTCGACCTTGGCAAACGTGGGCACCCCCGTGTCCTTGGCGGCGGCAACGATCTCGCCGTAGCCTGCCCAGTCCTTCATGGTTACCACCGCTCTGAGGCCGGTAACGGCCTTGGAGGCTTCGGGGAGCGAAAATACCGGAGTGTCGTACCAGTTGAGCCCGGTGGCGATGCGCGGCCAGTGGGCTTCCCCGACCCCGACGATGGTGTCGTAGCCCCGCCGGTTGAGCGCCGCGTTGAGTGGCATGATCTCCGCCAGGTGGTAGGCAGCGCTCGGTAACAGGAGGATCGAATCGGTCCTTACCTGTGTCGGCCATGGAAGGGTTGTCGGGTCGTGTGGCCGGCGGGTGGCGTCTGCGACGACGTCGTCGAGCTGGTCGATACGTGCGCTGAGATCAGCAAGCGATCCGGCGCCGCCACCGATAACCTTCTCGAGCTTCGACACCTTTGCCGCCACTCGCCTCTCCCGGTCGTCGGCGCGCACCCCGAGCCCGGCAAGGATGATCAGTGTCGGTCCGACCACGGCACCCATGGCGACGACGATCGCCGCCGCTTGCGCGACCGTGAGCGAAAACGCGAGTACCAGCACCACCATCGCCACCGCCGACGAAAACAGCACGGTGGCGATACGCCATCCGATGAGGTACCGGGCCAAGCTGCTCGGGTTCACACAGATCCCCCGGTGACGCCGCCGGTGATTGCGTCGGGGAGCGCCCGAAAGTCGGTCACGACGGTGACCGTCTCATCGAAGAGCCGATCCTCACCAGCCGGGCGGTACGCAACGAACCGTACACCCGCGTGACGGGCGGCCTCGATATCTGAGACTTGGTCTCCCACCATTACGGCTCGTTCCGGTGCGGCGGCGTGCTCTGTGACGTAGCCGGCGACGATGTCCCCCTTCAGTCTGGGGCTGCCCTCCACCTGGTCGAACCAGTGTGTGATCCCCCGCGCCGCGATGATTTCCCTCAGTTCCTCGGTCGGGGTCGCAGATGCCACCAGCATCGGCACCTCACCAGCGTGCATGTCAAAGAATCCGGCGACCCCCGGCGCCAGCGGCGCGGCGATCACCCGATCGCGGACGATGTCGCCGAACCTGCCGGCCACCTCCGCCATCCGCTCGTCGGTGCATGGCCTGCCTAGCAGCTCCTCTTCGTAGTATTTGATCTTGTCGTACCGGGACACGCCGGCGTGGAGGATGTGGTAGTCGCGCACCGCGGTGGCGAACTCCTCGCCCTGCTCGTCGAGGTAGAGCTGGTAGAAGGCATCGGTCTTTACGTCGGCGGACTCACAGATCGTCCCGTCAAAGTCAAAGACGATCAGGTCGACAACGTCGCGAAGTGTGGTCATAGCTCCAGTTTTCGAACGGCATTGAGCAGATTCAGCAGAGCCTCGCTCTCCATTAGCTGACGTGCCTCCTTGGCGTAGGAACCCATGTGGGCGGTGAGCACGACGTTGTCGAAGCCGCAGAGCGGGCCGGTGTACGGCTCCTCGGCGAACACGTCGAGCGCTGCCGCGTCGATCCTCCCCGACGCGAGAGCCGCGGCGAGAGCATCCTCGTCCATGATCCCACCCCGCGCAGAATTGACGACGACGGCGCCGTCGGGCAGAGCGTTGATCACTTCGGCGCTGATCAGGTTGCGTGTATCGGGTGCCAGTGGTGTGTGGATGGTCAACAGGTCGACGCTGGCGGCCAACTCCTTGACGCTCAGTACGCGGTCGTATTCGGCGGTTGCGACCAGGGGGTCGTAGTAAAAGACATCAGCACCGAAGGCGCTCACAAGATCGGCGACACGCCTGCCCACCCTGCCAAGGCCGACAACGCCGACGGTTCGCCTCGATAGCAGGGAGCCCATCTCCGCCTTCCAGGTACCTTCCCGGATGCGGCGGTCCGTCTGCGGGATACGACGCAGCGCCGCCAGGATCATCGCCATTGTCATCTCCGACACGGCTGCCGCCGGTGCCTGCGGTGTGTTGACACAGACGATGCCGCGCTCTTCGGCGGCGGGCAGATCCACGGAGTCGAACCCGGTTCCACAGCGGGAGATGGCCTTGAGCTGAGGGTTGGCATCGAAGACCGCGGCGGTGAGAGGCTCCACCCCGGCGACCATGCCCGTCACCTCACCGTCGCTGAGCAGCCCCGTTATCTCTTCCTCGGTCAATCGCCGGCCGTATTGAGATCGCACCACGTCCCACCCGTCGCTGCGGAATTCCTCGAGCAACGGGTTTTCCATGTTGAAGTTTGAGGTCGTGATCGCGATCGCTCGCTGTCCCATCACTGGTCCTTTCGGTTCAAGGAGGGCACGTATCGCAATAGGCTACCCTACGGTGGCTCGGTCTCCTCAGACCGGCCCACCGACTGGAGAAATCACCTCGATGACGACTCTCAGAGACAAGCTAGACGGCGGCCTGGCCACCATCGGGTCGTGGATACAGCTCGGCGACGAGGCTCTGGTAGAGATGATGGCGGCCGGGCCGTTCGACTGGCTGTGCATCGACCTCGAGCACACCACCATCTCGATCGCTCAGGCCGGGAGGATCATCAGGGTTGCCGACCTGGCGGGATGTCCCACCATGGTGCGGCTCAGCTCACACGACCCGGCGCAGATCAAGCGGGTTCTCGATGCCGGTGCCACCGGCATCATCGCCCCGATGGTCAACACCGCAGACGAAGCCGCCGCCGTGGTGAGCGCGGCGACCTATCCCCCGGCCGGCACGCGTGGTGTCGGACTGGCGCGGGCTCAGCGGTACGGGCTGGGGTTCCCCGATTACCTGAAGAGGATGGAGCGGGACCTGGTGTGCATCATGCAGGTCGAACACATCGACGGGGTGAACAACCTGGAGGAGATACTGGCGGTCGACGGTGTGGACGGGTTCTTGATCGGGCCTTACGACCTCTCGGGTTCGTTGGGTCACCCCGGCGAGTTCGATCATCCGGATGTGGCGACCGCGATGGAGCGCGTGGCCGAGATCGTCAAGAGGCCGGAGGTGCTGGCGGGCGTCCATGTGGTCGAGCCCGAACCGGAGCGGCTGGAGGCCATGATCGGTTCGGGATACCGGTTTGTCGCGTATGCGTCCGACATGTTGTTGTTCGCCCACCATCTCGAGGCGGTCGGGGTCGACATCGAGCGAGTGCGAGGAGATTCTGCGTGAGAACGATCGACATCTTCATTCCCCTCAAGGGCGCCTCCGAACGTGTGCCGGGCAAGAACATGCGCCCGTTCGGCGGCCGTCCCCTGTTTCATACGATCCTGGCAACACTCGAAGAAGCGGAACGTGTCAGTGGTGTCTACATCGACACCGACAGCGACGTCATCGCCGAATCCGCCGCAGTGTTCGACCATGTGACGGTGATCCGGCGCAAGGAGGAGTTGCTGGGTCACGAGATCTCGGTGAATTGGCTGATCAAGGATTTCCTCGTCGACCATCCCGACATCGGGCACTTGGGCCAAACCCATTGCACAAACCCGCTGTTGTCGGCAGGGTCGATCGACGCTGCCGTCGGCGCCTACTTCGACAACGCGCAGGCAACCAGCCTGTTCACCGTCACCCGCATCCAGGCCCGGCTCTACGACAAGGACATGAAGGCCGTCAACCACAACCCCGATGAGCTTTTGCCGACCCAGGACCTCGACCCTATCTACCTGGAGAATTCGAACCTCTACCTGTTCGAGCGCAAAGCGTTCCTCGATGAGGACGCCCGGATCACCGCCAAGCCGATGATGTGGGAAATGGACCCCTACGAAGCCGTCGACATCGACGAGGAGAAGGACTTCCGCATGGCGGAGGCGCTGCACCGTGGAATGATGCGACTTGGGTCCTAGACTCACCAGACTCGATAGCGACCCGCAAGGCAAACGCGTAGCGTGCTCTTCAACTCGTTTGTATTCCTAGGCTTTCTGACGGTTGTGCTCGCCGTCTACTGGCTGCTGCGCGACCCGAGGTACCAGAACGTCTTCCTATTGGCCGCAAGCTTGTTCTTCTACGGCTACGGAGGACCAGTCTTCGTGCTGCTCTTGTTGTTGTGTGCGGCTACCGCGTACGCGGTTGGGCTCATCATCGCTGACCGGCCGCAATATGGCACCGTCGCGTTGGTTGTGGGCTCGATTGTCTCCCTAGGCATCCTGTTCGTGTACAAGTACTTCAACTTCTTCATAGAGACCGTCGCTGCTCGGCTGGGGTTCATCGGCATCGATGTCTCAACGGTCACGCTCAGACTTGCGCTGCCTATCGGTATCTCGTTCTTCACCTTCCAGGCCGTCGGCTATATGGCCGACGTCCATCGAGGCAAGGTCAGAGCGGAGCGAAACCCGATCAACCTCCTGCTCTTCATCAGCTTCTTTCCTCAGCTGGTGGCAGGCCCCATTGAGCGCGCCGATCACTTACTCCAGGAGTTCAAGAGGAAGCGCAGCATCTCCGATGCGGACGTTGGCTACGGCGTCTACCTGATCATCCAGGGTTACGTCAAGAAGATCGTCATCGCCGACAATCTGAAACCGATCGTCGACACGCTGTTTTCGTTCGAGGACCTCAGCGCGCCGCTGATCATCGCTGGTCTTCTGGGGTTCACATTCCAGATATACGGAGATTTCTCCGGCTACACAGACATAGCCCGCGGTGTCGCCAAACTGATGGGCTTTGACCTTCTGCTCAACTTCCGCCGACCCTATTGGTCGTCGTCGCCGACCGAATTCTGGAGGCGATGGCACATGACCCTCTCCAACTGGTTCCGCGATTACGTATACATCGCCCTTGGTGGCAATCGACGGGGCCCAACACGGGTCCAGGTCAACATCTTCCTCACCATGGTGCTGTCCGGACTGTGGCACGGTGCATCAGCCAACTTCGTGGTCTGGGGTGCCTACCACGGAGTGCTGCTGCTCGGTCACAGGGCTTGGCTTACATGGCGAGGCAAGGAGGCGTCGCAACTACACGGTTGGGCACGGGTGCCTGCGGTGGCGCTCACGTTTGGCTTGACTGTGTACGGATGGATGCTGTTCCGGATCACCGAATGGTCGACGATCACCAGCTACACGACTTCGCTCTTCACGAACTGGTCCTTCGCGGCACTTGGTGTGCTGGCTCTGTTTTCGATGTTGCCTTACATCGTCCTATCGGTCTTCGTTGATGTGGCAGAGGCGTGGAGCCTCAGCGAGCAACCACACCCGAAGATGCGGGAGTCATGGGTGCTTGCTCCTTATCTCGCCGCTCTGGTTCTGTTCGTCGTAGCCCTGGGATCTGATTCCGGCGGCGAGTTCATCTACTTCAAGTTCTGACGATGTTGCGTTCAAAGACAATCATCATCCTCGTGTCCGCTCTGGTGCTTGTTGTCGCAGCCGATTTGATTATGTCCGGCGGTGCAGCCGCTGATGTCACCCTTACGGATCGGCTTGCGGTTGCTCCAGTCGAGGACGGCGTGTACATCCTCGGCAACTCGATGTTCAAGACGGGTGTTGACCTCCAGGCGATGCAGTCACAGATACCCGAGCGCGACGTTCGTTTCAACTACTACGACGGGCACTACACAAGTCTCTGGTATCTCATTGCCAAGGGCGCGCTCGCTCCCAGCAGCGAGCGCCCGTCACTGGTCGTCTGGGGTTTTCGTCCTGCCTACGCTCTGATCCCTCCGTTTCGACAGAATCGACCGAACAGCACGGAGCTTTTCGTCTTCCCCGATCTCGCGTACGAGCGACTCACGTCGGACACTGTGGCCAAGCCGCTCTTTGACCTGCAGCTCTTGCTCGACAACTGGAGTGGCGTCTACTCGCAGCGCGAGAACGTCCACGACGCGGTTCTGCGAATGACTGAGCGCGCTGGACTTGAGACCCTCGACGCGATTGGCCAAGACACCAGCCCCCTGCGGGACCGACTGATCGACGGTGACCGTACAATCGCCGACGAAGTCGTTGCCGCAGCGACTGGTGGAGAGGTAGAACTCACGGAGGAACAGGTGGTCGATGGGGTCGGCGACTTCATCACCGGTCCGGCAACTCCATTCTCCGAAGGCTTCATTCCACTCACCGCGAACGCATTCCAGGAGGCTGGCATCAACCAACTGGTTGTCATCTGGAGACCAATCATCGCTGCAAGCGGCGAAACCAACCCGATCGAGGATGAGTTCGTCAGCGATGCAATCGAGTACTTCGAGTCTCGAGGAATCCCCTACGTTGACCTGTACCACAACGACCAGATAGTCCCATCGATGTACGGCAAGGGAGACCACTACAACGCGGACGGTCGAGCCCTGATAACAAACCTACTGAGCGAGCGGATTCGGGACATGCTCAGCGTGTGATTGGGTGATCCTGTACGTATGGGTGCTCGCGCTACCGGGGGCGAGAGGCCCGTTGGTCTATTGGGCGTTGACGACTACCGATTCGAGGGGCGTACACGTGGGGATCGAACGATCTGGCCCCACATCGGCGACGCTGGCGCACCGGGCTCACGGTCCACACCATGAGGTCCCGATCTCCGCGCATACGTGGTCTCTCCTCCGCACCACCCGTCTGTTGGTGCTCGCAAATCGCGTGAGGTGTACTTGGTGTAGCGTGCAGCCCTCCGGCGCCGAGAGCGCCTTACCTGAGAACTCATATAGGCGGTCTGCATGAAAGAGCCCATCTACGACTACCGGATCACAGAATACGACAGGTCGCTACTGCCGAGTAAGTTCCTCGCTTTCCTCGAAGAATCGGCCAAAGATGCGTCCACATGGGTGAGTCGATCAGGACGGAGCCTCGGCCATCCCGGATGGGGCACGATCTATCACCTCGTTCTATCCAGCCTCGATCCCGCCCGCCACAATCTTCTCGTCGAAACCGGGACCAACCTCGGTTCAACCGCGATCATCATTGCCCAAGCAATCGCCGACTCCGGACGCGATGCGGTCCTCCACACCATCGAAATCGATGCTGAGGTGCACGCTACGGCGGTGGACCGATTCGAGCTCGCAGGTGTATCTGAGCACGTCGTCTCCCACCTGGGTGACTCCCACGAGGTCCTGCACCGGTTGGTTGCAGAAGGCGTGCCGATCCGACTGGCATTCCTCGACGGCAACCACTTCCATGACCACGTTGTAACCGAGTTCGAGATCGTGTTGCCGCTGATGGAACCAGACGGGCTTGTGATCTTCGACAACACCGGACTCATCAGCGAACATGATGAGGATCCCCGCGTGAACGGCGCGTTGCGCACAATCCTCAGCCGCCATGGTGGGAATCTGATCAACCTGCCGTTCTGCTCCTGGTATACCCCAGGTATGGCGATCTGGCAGCAAGCCCCATTCGACATGATGGAAGCACCAGGTCCAGAGTCGTTCATCCCAAACAAGAGCTCGCCGGAGCCTACCTAATCCTGGATCTGTGAGCGAAGCCTCTTGGCGGCAGATGCGAGCTTGAGTTCCAGGTGCTCACCCGTGCGATGGTTGCGCGACAGTCTTAGCTCTTCCAGCTCGTCCAGCACCGCGACGGCCTTCACTTCCAGGGCAGCCACCCGAGGACCGGTGCTATCGGCGAACCGTGCAAGCTCCGTCCGCGAGACCTCGAGCGACCGAATACGCTCCACAAGGCGGTCGTTTGTAGAGGTCTGCCGTCCAGTAGACGCCTCGACGCCGCGCACGCGGTTGAGCACGGCCTCATTGAATCGCTCCTGCAGCGCCGTTGCCTTTTCCGATACGACCAGCCGCTTGGTGCTTTCATCCAATCGACTAGCAGTCGCTCTGTTCCACTCGAGCTGTTTGGCCGTGTCGGCATCGTTGGTGGCCTGCGCGCGCACCAGATCCTCGCGCACCGCCTCGACGCGCCTGTCAATCTTGTGGGTGAGTGTGCCGGTGGTCGCGACTACTCGACGGATCCGCCGCAGCTCCGCAGTGAGCTCGACGATGACTTTGGTCAGAACGAGAATCACGGCGAACGCGAGGGCAGCGGTTACGCCGACGAGGACGCCTCCCGCCGTGAACGAAACCGCAACACCCGCCAGGCTGACCAATGACAACCCTACGAGCATGAGTCGTCGTTGTAGCTGGTTCTCGGCATAGGAGCTGATCTTCACATTTCACCCTGAGTTCTCGGATGGCCGCTGAGTGTAACGCGGGGTTCAGAAGCTAGACAGGCAGACCGTTAACCTAGCGAATCGACGCACAAACGGGACACCACTCTGAGATGACGACTTCAAGCCGCACTGCAGCCATCACGATGGTCCGAAGACTCGAGTTTCCGGCAGCCTGGTCGAGTCTGCGCACTCTTGACACTCAACTTGGGAGCGAGACCCGCCACTTCGTGTTGCTCAACGATGAACGTGACCCCGAACTCGAGCGTGCGCTTGCCCAGCGCCCCCACACCGAGCTATTGGTCCCGGGCAGGAACCTCGGTGTGGCCGCTGGCCGCAATCGGCTGATCGCCGCCGCGCTCGCCTGGGGAGCCGACCTCATCGTGCCGCTCGACGACGACCTCCTTGTGCCCGATGACTACGTCTCCCGGATTCGTGATTGGATCGAAGAGCGAACGGCTGGCGGTGATCGTGTGGGGATCGTTGCCCCCGCGATACTCGACTTCCACGCGGTTGCCGAGCGAATCATGTCTCGCGAAGCCATCGAAGATGCCGAGGAGGGTCGGCTCTCTGGATTCCCCGACACCGCGACGCTGCGAACGAGGATCGCCGCGGCGTGGGACCGAGGGCCGCTGCCGGTCGATGCGGTTTACCACGCTGGTATCCGCAACTGGAGATCCCACTACCTAGATAGCTACAGCACTCGACCTGCCTTCCTGCGCGAGCTATACCTGAATGTCCGAGGAATCCGAGCACCCGACGTCGGGATCAATGAACTGCGGCTCGATCCCGAAGTCAGAAAAGCGATTGTGACCGGCGAGGGTCAGCCCATGTTGATCCATACCGCTGCCGGTGGCGCGTGTGCGTACACAGCGGATCTCGTACGAGCCATTGGGGGCGTCGACGAGGCGTTCTCCCCATTCGGATACGAGGACAGCGACTATGCGGTCCGGGCCCTCGCGGCCAACTTCCACAACTACACACTGCCGACAGAGATCGTCCTCCATGACTTGGATTCGAGGCAGAAGAGGAGGTCACCCTCGATCCTGTTACACAGTCAGGGCAGGGCTCGTGCACTGATGGCCAGAAAGCACATCCCAGCACGAGAACGCGGTCGGGCGATTACGGAACTAGCAACGCTCGCCCCACTTCAAGCTGTCGATGTGGTCGGCGCAACGCTTGGCCGTTTCCCATCGGTGACTGGCGCGATTATTGGCTCTGTCGTTGCCTACTTCGGCGGGTTTCTCGAGGGCATGTTCACGGCGCCGACAGAACCGGACATCACCGAGAGCAGTACGACAGCAACGTACCGCCCGAACCCACACACACTCGAGCGATCCATTCAAATCCAGCAGCGAATCTGGGATGGAACGCCACCGTCGGGACTGCCCGAAGTCGTCCATATTGAGGTAACCATCTCGTATCGGTGGGACGAACGCTCGGGGAGACTGACTCTCAATCGTCTCATCGCCGATTCTCCAGGCCTATTCCGTCTCAAGGCAAGCGCTGAGATCGAACAAGTTGGGTCGCGAGATGAGTTGGGGAACCCTGACCCGCTCAGTACCCGGCTCAATCGACTCACCCTCGAGTTCGAAGACTGGGGTTTCCTCCGGCGGTTCGAGACGACCGCAGCCTGGTTCCGGAGCGAGCGCACCGCCGGCTATCTCGCAGCGCTACTGCAATCTCCATTCAGCAGGACAGCAAAGGAGATCCGCACGTTCTTTTCTCTGCGCACCGAACCCGCCAGGCTCATGATCTCTGTCCAGCCGGGCGGATCTGTCACCGTCCGCGAACTGTTCGAGCTCACTCCGGGAACGAACCTCACGAGACGTCTCGGAATCCGCACCACTGTCAAGACGCTCGCCCACTTCTAGTCCGAGCAACACATCTTCGGATTCACCGAATGCGGGCATCAGTCCGGATGCACGTCAAGAGGAATGATCGCCGATACTCGACTAGTGTCCTTGAGAACCGTAGTCGACCACCCACGCCCCAAGGCGTTTCCACACATGTCCTATCTCCTCAACCGAGTCAAGTCCACCCTTGGCCATCTGAAATCTATCCGCGGGTTGTTGATCGTGACAGCCTCATTTGCCGCCTTTGGTGCCGTCGTCACCTCTGATGGGACATCGCAGCTCCTTGCCGTGGTGTCGCTAGCCGCCACCGCAGCCCTGCTCCTCCTCATGAGCCAAAGGCAAGCTGATGACCACACCAGCGTGGCGAGCCTCAAGCGCCAGGTGCGGGGGCTCGGCACGAGAAAGACCACATCCGCAGCCGCTCCGGTCAAGGCCGTCGAGAGGGTTGGCCCCAATGTCGAAACAGAGCGTGAGGAGCGAGTTAATCGAGCGCGAACCAAGATCCTTGAGGTTCGCGGCGGCCTGGCGTTTGCTGAAGCCAGGTTCGAGCCCGACCCGCTACCCCGATCTGGTGAACTCTTCCAGGCAGATAAACCAGCTGCGTCCGTGGTGGTCCCGTGTTTCAACGAGGCGCGCTTTCTTGGGGCGACCCTCGAGTCCGTCCGCCGACAGAGCTTCGTCAACTGGGAATGCATAATCGTCGATGACGCGTCTACGGATCGGAGCCTCAGCGAGGCGCGCCGGTTCACCAAGATCGACGACCGGTTCCGCCTAACGCGCCACAAAGCAAACGGCGGTCTGAGCGCCGCCCGCAACACGGGGCTGCGCATGGCCCGTGGCCACTACGTGACCTTCCTGGATTCGGACGACATGCTCATGCGAGACAGCCTGCTCGATCGGATCGAGGCTTTCTCCGATGCAACTCCGGCAACCGTGGGCACGTTCAGCGGGATGCGCCTCGTCCCGGAAGATGCAAGCCTTGATAGCTTGCCGCCACACGAGAAGTGGCCGGACCCTTGGTTCGTCGATTTCGTCACAGCGGCAGGTGAATGCCCTTTCAACGCACACGCCCCGCTCCTACTGACAGACGCGGTTCGCCACGTCGGTGGGTTCGACGAGTCGATGCTGGATGGCGCAGAGGATTGGGATCTCTGGCTTAGGCTCCTGCGCAGAGGTTACAACCTCGTACCATCGAAGTGGAAGACGGCTGTCTACAGACAGAAGCACCAGTCGATGGCGAAGGAAGGCGCACGGCGTCACATCCACGAGGCGCAGCGACTGATCTCGCTTGCCTACAACCGCGACCCCTCGGTCATCGAGGACACAGCGGCACCGCACCCCTTCCCGGAGCCGTTGCCAAAATATCAGGAGCAGCTGATTCACGCGAGGCGTGCTCTGCAATATGCGGCGACCTCGCTGGTCCGCGGCGACCGGGCCTCGGCTGAGGCGATAATCAGCGGCGCTCCAGGGGGCATTGAGCCCTGGATGGATCATCATTTCGGCCTCGATGCCGTGATCGATACCGGCTTCCGCCGGGCCTTCGGGCTGAAGACATTTGAGCTCGAGGATCTAGCTGACGACCTCGCGCCATTCAGGGCTGAGCTGCACAACATCATTGAACGCTCGTCCAGCGCAGTATTACCGCCCCGACAGCCCGCACGGGCCGGCACTGAATGGGATACGCTGTTCCTTCCCCAGAACGCGGTTCAGGCTCGAGAGATGTTGGAGATAGCCGACAAGCTGCCCGCCGACAGCTTCGCTTTTCTCAGCCTCGAGAGGGTCAGCGGCTCGCAGGGAGTTCAACCGATCATATCGGTAACGACCCACCCCTTCTTCTCGCTCAACGAATGGGTTCTCTCCGGCCATCGACACCGGAAGCTCGTCGTCGCGTTTCCCCGTGACGGGGCCGCTGAGGAATTGATATCCGCAACTGTCGCAGGCGGCGGCGAGGTTCTAGAGCTAGCGATGGCGACGGACGAGACGATGAGAGTCGATGCCAGCCCCGATTACGGACATGGACTGGCACGACTCGACCGAGTCCAGGCTACCGAGTGGCTACTGTCGGATCGACCCGCCCCGTTCGTATCCAGCGCGAGCAAGAGCGGTCCGGCTGTGCTTTGGCACGGAGCGACCGACCCCGATCCCGATGACGCATACCTCGTGGAGGAGTATCCCGACACGATCTTCGATGCCGAGGATTTGGAGCGATTCAAGGACATCCATCGGGGCGAGCGGTGCGTCATCATTGGCAACGGGCCTTCGCTCAATCAACTCGACCTGACGAAGCTCAAGGATGAGTACACGATCGCCGTGAATGGCATCTTCTACGCTGCGGAGCAGATGGGATACGACCCGTCCTACTACGTGGTCGAGGACACAATGGTAATGCGCGACAATGTCGACGAGATCAAAGCCTACCGGGCCGGTCACAAGTTCTTCCCGTCTATCTACCGCGATCAGGTAGGCGAGGCAGCGAACGTCACGTACTTCATGATGAACCGTGGCTACTACGCAGCGAGCTCACCATCGTTTTGTGTGCCTCGCTTCTCGACGGATGCGTCGCAGCGTATCTACAGCGGGCAGTCGGTCACGATCATCAACCTCCAACTCGCCTACTACATGGGTTTCAAGGAAGTCGTTCTTATCGGTATGGATTTCTCCTATACGGTCCCACCCGATTCGAAGATCGATGGTGCGCACATCCTTTCGATGGGCGACGATCCAAACCATTTCCACCCTGACTACTTCGGGAAGGGGAAGGTCTGGAAAGACCCGAAGCTCGACCGAGTGCTCGCCAACTACCAGCTCGCCAAACTCATGTACGAAGCTGATGGACGCAGGATCGTCAACGCCACCGCGGGAGGCCGACTCGACCTGTTCGACCGTGTCGAGTTCGACCATCTGTTTGGCTGATGCCCAAGATCCCAACCTCGCCCTTCCGGTAGGGGCCGCCGTCCTTCTCTCAGACAGCCTCCATCAGCTTGGCGTTGTTGGCTCGTACTCCCCACCTAGTTGCCACGCTCGGCATTGATGAGATCGGACGGCCAGCACCCCGGTCAACAGCAGGACGTTTCCGGTCGATCCAGCGACTCACCGGACCCGTTCCAATACCACGTACCAGGCATTCTCGAGCACCGGGCAGTACTGACGTCCCCCCAACCGATCAAGGGTGCGGAAGCAGTCGCCATCAGCTTGAAGCAGGGGTCGAACAAACGATGTGAGATCGTCTCGACCGGGTCCATCGGTGAGCCATTCCTCGTAGCGTGTATCAGAGAACATGACCACATGGCGGGGCGCCTGCTCGCGAAGAAAGGACGCCGCCAGCGCCAGACGTTCTGCCGCAATCTCGGTTCTCCGGGAGACCAGGTCGGCCACCAGTTCGGGGTCGGGGTCGGTCATACACCTGTAGTAGAGACAATAGGGACCTTCCAAGCCGGGAAGGCTGGCATAGACCGCGGCACGCCACTCTTGCCACCACATCCAATCCAGAAGGATCGCGCCATCAGGAGATGCGTGCTCGTCGAGCCAGGTAGAGACCTCGGTCGACTCCGCTGGAACCCGCACCTGCCAGGACCGATAGGTGTCAAACCACACTCCGTATGCGTTCACCACCAGCAGCACCAGAACGGCGAATCCAATCAAGCCCGCATAGGGACCACCGAGACGGCCCAGCCAATCGGACGCAAGTGCGGCCAGTGCCACAAGGCCGAACAGCGCCGGGAATAGGTAGGCCCGCTCCTGCCGGTGAATCGCGCCGACTGCGATCTGCGAGGTGAAAACCACCGCCCATCCGAGCCAGCCCGCAGTAAGGACGACCCCGAGGGTGACCCTCCGCCGGAGAAGCGTGTACACGGCAACCAGCACGACGGCGACCCCCAGGAACGGGAGTACACCCATCCCCCAGATGATCTCGCGCATCCGTTCATCGAACACGACGTCAAAGAACGGCACGCGTGGGAACCGTCTAACGGATACGTATGACTCGGCGGCAGTGGTCGTCTCAATGAGCGCCGTCATAAATCCGACGGGGGCGATGCTGACGCTGACATAGGTGAGGGCCGCGCGCCACCTCCCCTCCCACAGTGGCACCAGGGCGAAAGCGGCAAATACCACGGCCGCCTCAGGCCGCACTACAGCGGTGGCCGCCAGAGGCAGGGCGCTCACAATCGCGTCGCGTGGCCCGGTAATCGGACGAGCCAGAACTCGATACACAGCGAAACCGCCAAGCAGTATCGCCAGGTTCTCGCCAATGGCGTGGTGGCCGACATAGATCGTTGGGGACGCCGCAACGACAAGAGCCGCTCCCACGGTGGCTGCTTTGTGGCCGAATCGACGACGGATACCCCAGACGATGAAGACCAAACCCCCCGTTGTGCACGCCCACCCGGCGACTTGGTGCAATCCGATGAAACCCGCCGGTGAATGGACGATGCCCCCAGCGATCCAGTTCAACAACCCCTTGAAGGCTGCATCGCCGGGAGGATGAATCTGGATCCATGCCTCCGACGAAAGGAGATAGCTCGCGAGCGATCGGGGACTCGACACTTCGTATGAGAACAGGATGCGACCCGCCTCGTCGCCGAGGTAGTCAAGCGGCACCCGACCTAGTAGCAGGGCAACCAGCCAGGAAAACGCGAAGCCGGCAGACGAGACAGCCAGAATGTGATAGACCGATCCGACGCCACGGAGTCGGCGGCCCTGCAGCGACGAACCCATCATTCGCCAAGACTAGGCATCTGGCCGTCAACGACGGAGACCCGCAAAAGATGCCCGGCCGGGCTTTCAGCTCTCAGGCTCAGGCGAAGCCGATGGGCGAGAATCGTAACCTCCAACCGCGAAGTCTGGCACAACGGTGCAGTCGGAGCTCTTCGAGCTGATTCGCTGGGGCTCTCCAGGTAACGAGGGTTGCCTATGCCCTACCCGCCTTGACCGCCTGACGGTACTGGTCGACGACATCCTCGGCAGGCCCGATCGAACGAATCTTGCCGTCAGATAGCCACGCGGCCCGGTCACAGAACTCTGCGACGTTGTTGAGGGCGTGCGACACAAACACGATCGTCCCCGCGGAGTTGAGTAGCTCACGCATAGTCGCAAGGCTCTTCTCCCTGAACTCCTCATCGCCGACCGCGAGCACCTCGTCCAAAAGCAGGATGTTCGGTTCGATCGCCATACCCACCGAGAAAGCGAGCCGCGAGAACATTCCCGAGCTGTAAGTTGCCACCGGGCGCTCAATCGCGTCCCCGAGGCTTGCGTACTCGACGATGCCCTCGAACTTCTCGTCGATCTCCTTCTTGCGAAGCCCGGCGGCGAGACCACCCAGGTACACGTTGCGCCGGCCCGAGAGCTGCCTATTGAACCCAACACCGAGCTGGAGGAGAGTAGATGTCTTGCCGTAGACGTTGATCGTGCCCTCATCTGGTCGCAAGGTCTTGGCCATCACCCTGAGGAGGGTGCTCTTGCCCGCACCGTTGCGCCCAACGACGCCAAACGCCTCACCTTTGTTGACGGTCAGGTCCAAGTCGTCGAGCGCGACAATCTCCTCCGCGACCCGGTGCCGCATCCGGCTGAGTGACCGTCGCAGAGTCGGCCTCTTGTCGACAAGAGGCCGAAAGCGGACGGTGATGTCCCTGGCGACGATTGCCGGATCGCTCATACGTATCTCGCGATCTTGCCCTCGTACTTGATGAACCAAGCGGCGCCGACCCCGAGGAATACAACCGAGAAAACCAGAGAGGCGACAAGAGCTTCGCTGGTATCGGTAGGTATGCCTGCGAGCGCGTAGCGATACAGCCTCAGAATTGGCATCAGGGGGTTCAGCTCAGCAATTCTCTGTGCCCACTCGGGCGCCTTCTTCAGGGTCGATGGCCCGTAGAGGATTGGGGACAGATACAGCCACATGCGTGTTATGTACGGAACCAGGTTGTTGAGGTCCCGGAACGGTACGGCAAGTCGCGCAACCAACATGGACAGACCGAGGTTGAACATAAGGTGGATAACGACGGTCGGTATCAGTATCAGGGTGTGGGCAGCGGGCCAGACCCCATAGGACGGGCCGACGATTAGGTAGTAGCCGAGCAGCGATGTGAGGAATCCGACGAAAGCCTCCGCCAGCGCGGCCAACGGCAATATGACCCTCGGGAACTGGAGGTTTGCCAGCAGCGCCGTGTTGTTCACGATGCTGTTCACGCCACCCGTCATGCATGTCTGTGTGAAGTAGAAGGGGAACATGCCGGATAGCAGGTAGACGAGAAACGGTAGTCCACCGAACTCGTCAGGATCCCGGTCGAACAGAATCCCGAAGACAAACCAGTAGACCATCCCGAGCAGCACCGGGTTGATCACCCACCACAGAAGACCGAGCACGGTTGAAGCGTTGCGCGCCTTGAGGTTTCCCATAGCGAGGTACCAGGCAAACTCACGCCGGTTCCATAGGTCAGTGAAATAGCTACGCGTCGCCCTGAAGACGCGCTTGGGAGCAAGAGAGGTTGGGGACATAGCCGGCGCAGTATAGGTCTCGGGCATTCAACATCCGGCTTGGCTCTGTACGACGGCTCGGTCGCTATCTTCTTTTCCTCCAGCCACGAGAGTCCATGCCAGAAGGTCACGCCGTCTACCGCTATGCCGCCCGTCAGCGCGACTTGCTCGCGGGACGCGAGGTCGCCGCGACGTCGCCGCAGGGACGCTTCTCGCGCGGAGCTGCCCGGATCAATGGACGGAAACTCCTCGACATCGCGACCCACGGCAAGCATCTGTTCTACCGGTGGGAGCGAGCAGAGACACTGCACATCCACCTCGGCCTCTACGGGCGGTTCAACACCTTCATCGACGGTGAGCCTCCCCCACCCACGCCGAACACTCGGCTGATACTGGCGGCCAACGGAGCGACCATCTATCTCGCCGGACCGACGACGTGTGAGTTGATCGAACCGTCGCGAGAGGTTGAGATCCGCAGAAGGCTGGGACCCGATCCCCTGAAGGCCGGGGCGCCGGGGCACAGCGCCGACGTGGTTGCCGAAAACCTGTCCCGCCGTGCCATCCCGATCGGCGCTGCGATCGTCGACCAGAGCGTCATCGCCGGTCTCGGCAACATCTATCGGGCCGAGACCCTCTTTCTTTGCGGCGTCAGCCCGACGACGCCGGCCAACGCGGTATCGGCAGAGAAGGTCGCAGAATTGTGGAGGACCGGCGTGGCGTTGCTCGAGCGAGGGGTGCGGGAGGGCAAGATCGTCACGGTCGAGCGACCTCGAGGTCGAGACAGGACCGACCAGGTGTACGTCTACCAACGTGACCGTTTCCCCTGTCGCCGGTGCGGAGGACCCATCTCCGTGGGCGAGATGGCCGATCGCCGGATCTGGTGGTGTGAGGCCTGCCAGCCGGGGTAACGAATACAACCCCTCATCGCCTTTGATTCGCTCGGGACTTCGGCCAGAGAGATGGGAGATGGCTGGTGAACAACAGCGGTCGCCGTCCGTCATTCCCCCTCGCGCTGAAGGCTCCGTTCGAGATGGGGATGGCTGCTCGTCCCAGCCTTCACAACAAAGGAGGGCGGGTTACGCAGGCTTGCCTTCGGCTAGCCAGGCTATTAGGTCTAGGACTCTGGCTACCGACTCGTCGAGCGGCTCGCCCTCTCCGATGCGGATGTCGGGGCTGAGGGGCTCCTCGTACGGGTCGTCTATACCGGTGAAGCCGGAGAGCTCGCCGGCTCGGGCCTTGGCGTAAAGGCCCTTGGGGTCGCGGGTCTCGCATTCTTCGATCGGGGTGGCAACGTGCACCTCACCAAATGGGATACCGGCGTCGTCGTGGGCTTTGCGGACCGCATCCCGGTCGGTGCGGTACGGGCTGATCACAGGGACCAATGCCACCAATCCGGCATCTGCCATCAACCTTGCAACCTCGCCGACACGACGCACGTTCTCGGTCCGGTCCGCGGCGCTAAAGCCCAGGTCGGCGTTCAAGCCGTGACGGATGTTGTCACCATCGAGGGTGTAGGCGGCGATCCGCTCCTCGATGAGTGCGGCCTCGACGCCCGCGGCCACAGTCGACTTGCCGCTTCCGGACAGCCCGGTCAGCCAGATCGTCATGCCCGGACCGCCGGTCACTGCCGAGCGCTGCTCACGGCCGACCGCACCGGGGTGCCACGTGATGTTGCCGCTCATTGCGCCGGGCCGGTGATCATCCCCGCACCCACGGTGGCGTTGGTGCTCTCGTCGACCAGGATGAACGAACCGGTCTCCCGGTTGCGCCGGTACTCGTCGTAAAACAGCGGCTGGGTGGTACGCAGCCTGATCCGACCGATTTCGTTCAGAGTCAGGTGGTCGGCTTCTTCGTCACGATGCAACGTGTTGATGTCGAGTCGGTATTGAAGGTCCGACACGAGCGCCTTGGCCCACCGGGTCGTGTGCTTGATGGCGTATTTGTTGCCGGTCCGCAGCTGCGTCGCGTCGGTCAGCCAGCAAACCATCGCGTCGATGTCCTGGCCTACGGTCGGGTGGTTGTGTGGGCGGCAGATCATGTCACCACGCGATATGTCGAGGTCGTCCTCGAGCCGGACCGTCACCGACATCGGCGGCGCCGCCTCAGCGACGGGCCCGTCAAAGGTGTCGATACCTGCGATCTTGCTCCCTAACCCCGAGGGCAGCACCATCACATCGTCGCCGGGCTTCAACACACCACCGACTACCTGACCGGCGTATCCCCGGTAGTCCTGATGCTCCATGGTGTGTGGCCGGATGACGTACTGCACCGGGAACCGCACGTCGATCATGTTGCGGTCGGAGGCGACGTAGATCTCCTCCAGCAGATGCAGCACCGAAGGTCCCGTGTACCAGGGCGTCTTGTCGGATTCGTCGACCACGTTGTCGCCGACCAGGGCAGAGACCGGGACAAAGCGCAGGTCGTGGACATCGAGCCTTGTCGCAAAATCGCTGAACTCCTCGACAATCTCGTCGTATCGCTCCTCGGAGTAGTCGACGAGGTCCATCTTGTTGACACACAACACCAGATGCGGCACCTGAAGCAAGGACGCCAGGAACGAGTGACGTCTTGTCTGTTCCAGAATCCCGGCTCTGGCGTCAACCAGCACCAGGGCGATATCGGCGGTCGAGGCGCCGGTGACCATGTTCCTTGTGTACTGGATGTGGCCGGGGGTGTCGGCGAGCACGAACTTGCGCTTTGGGGTGGCGAAGTAGCGGTAGGCCACATCGATAGTGATGCCTTGCTCCCGCTCGGCCCGCAGACCGTCGGTGAGCAGCGCCAGGTCGACGTAGTCGGTGCCGCGGTTCTTGCTGGCGAGCTCAATCGCGTCGAGCTGGTCCTGAAAGATCTGCTTGGAGTCGTAGAGCATCCGCCCGATCAGCGTGCTCTTGCCGTCGTCAACAGATCCGGTGGTGGCCAGTCGGACGAGTTCCATCGACATTAGAAGTAGCCCTCCCGCTTGCGGTCCTCCATGGCGGCTTCGGCGGTGAGGTCGTCGGCACGGCTGGCGCCCCGCTCGGTGATCCGCGATGCCGACACTTCGGCGATGATCTCCTCGAGGGTCGTCGCCGGTGATTCGAAAGCCCCGGTACACGACATGTCACCGACGGTGCGAAACCGAACGGTCGCCTCGAATGCTTCTTCGTGGTCGTACTGCTCGATGAAGTCGGAAACGGCCATCAGCATCCCGTCCCGCTTGAAGACCTTACGCTGGTGCGAGAAGTAGATCGACGGCAGTTCTATGTTTTCCCGAGCGATGTACTGCCAGATGTCCATCTCCGTCCAGTTGGAGATCGGGAACACCCGCATGTGCTCCCCCGGCCGGTAGCGGCCGTTGTACAGGCTCCACAGCTCTGGGCGCTGGTTCTTCGGGTTCCATTGGCCGAACTCGTCCCGGAACGAGAACACCCGCTCTTTGGCCCGCGCTTTCTCCTCGTCACGGCGGGCGCCGCCGAAGACGACGTCGAACTTGTGCTCGTTGATGGCGCGCAGCAACGGCTCAGTTTGGAGACGGTTGCGGCTGGCCCTGTGCCCGGTCTGTTCCTGAACGCGACCCTGGTTGATGGCCTCTTGCACCGAGGCCACCTTCAGCTCTGCGCCGATCTTGGCGATGGTGCGGTCGCGGAAATCGATGACCTCCGGGAAGTTGTGCCCGGTGTCGACGTGCATGACCGGGAACGGGATCCGGGCGGGATGGAACGCCTTCATCGCCAACCAGAGCAGAACGGCCGAGTCCTTGCCTCCTGAGAACAGCAGAACCGGACGCTCGCCCTCAGCAACGGCTTCCCTGATGATGTGAACGCCTTCTGCTTCGAGCGCGCTCAAGTGCGAGAGTTGATATTGCATAGCGGGGCGAGGATAGTGTTGGCTGTTGCTGCCGCGGGCGTCTATCGCTCGGCCTCCGGACAGACAGCCCAGAATTGGTCTACAACTGTGGCGTCGTAGGCGGAGCCAGCCGGCCGGCATCGCTGAGCAATGCCTCCAGATCCGGGCTGTCGGGCGGTGCCGGGGTGGCTGCAACGGCGGTCTCCATACGCTCGTAAGCCGCTCGGTAGATGCTCGGGGTACCCGGAATGCCCCAACTGTCGAACTCTGCGGCCAGGTGGCTCCCGTTCACGGACTCTGGCCTCGTGACGTTCCGGTTGATTGGCTGTGCCAGCTTCCGGTCTGGACCCCGATAGTGGTAGGTGGGGATGATGTCGTAAGCAGGGGCCAAGGTGACGGTACCGTCCGGGCGGTGCAGTAGTGACGTGTTACGGGCGTGCGCATCGCAGTTGCCGATGGCGACGTTCACCAACAGAGTGGTCACAAAGTCTGTGATGTCTTCCCGGCGCTGGGTGCTGTTCCAGATGACGTCGGCGATGCGTCGCAGCGACGTCTTGTCGTTGCCCGAGATGGCGTACTTCCGATCCGGGGTCACACCAAGTGCCATGCACATGTCTTCTTGATGGATGCGACGATGATGCTGCTCCCCGGTGCCGGCCCGGTCGTAACGTTCGATCTCGAGGACGGGGATGCCGTCATACTCGACGGCTGCGAAGCCAGGGGTTGGCACCTTGGCGTTGCGCATCATCGTCAGCCCCCATGCTTCGAGCTCGACAAGACGGGGCCACGTGCCGGGCTCGGGCTTCAAGATGACGTTCGAGGGCCGGGAGTAGGTCGGGTCCGCATACCCATGCTGAGTTGCCACAAGCGGCAGCTTCGGCTGAGCCCCGGCGAGCGATAGGCGCACTCGCTCGTCGCGGGTGACTCCAAGCGGGGCGGCGACAAGACCACGCAACCGCGCTGCCACATCGGCAGGTGTCAGCGTAACGACGGCCTCGTCCGGTTCGTACCGCGGGGGTGGCTGTCCTTCCGGCACCGCGACGACGGCGCCGACGGTCTCTCGTCCGAGAGCGAGCAGCAGCTCGTCGTGGTTGCCGTAGCGGGCAGCCAGTGTGGTGAGCGCATCCCCCTCGGGCAGAAGCCCTTCGATGATGGCCCTCGTCGGGCCGGGGGTGAGAGGTTCGGGGGCGACCAGTTGGGCAACGGTGAGAATCGGAGATCCGTATCCCCACCGTTGTGCACCGGCGTCGGTCCAGTGCAGACGGAGCCGTGCGCTGCGTTCGCCCCGTATGGTGGCCAGACGGGTCCCGAAAAGCCACAGGTCGATCACAGGCCATCCTTCGGTCCCAGGGTTGCGTCGGTGTTCTCCGGCCGTGCCTGCTCCAACCGCATTTCGACGCCGAGAGCTAGGAGAAGCTCGAGCAGCATCCGGAGCTGTTTGGTGGTCTCACCGTTCTCGAGACGGGCAAGGACACGTCGATGAACCCCAACCTGGTCGGCTAATTGCTGTTGGGTGAGTCCGTGCTGCATCCGGAAGCTGCGTAGCGCCCTTCCCAGCTGTTGCGACGTCTTCACATTCCACGTGTGTCTATTCTGCCTCATCGCGTCTCGTTGACGTAGTGTGCCAAAATTGTACCACACGGACGTGACGACGTGAAGTGCCAATTCTGGCACACTTCGACCGGCACGTGTTACGTGGCTCAGCCGTCCCCGACCGCTGCGTGATCCACGGGCGTCGTACCGGCCAGCTCGGCAGCGACCGCGGCGAGTTCGGTGCGCCAGTCGGGCATTGCATAGCCGCTGGTCGTCCGAAGAACCCCACAGCGGGGCCGGCGGGCGGGCCGGACGAAGTCGTCTGAGCTACAGGGTGTTGCCACACGCGGGTCGAGCCCGGCGGCTGCGCAAGCTTCCCGCGCCAGGCCCAGCCACGTGGTCGTCGGTGGGCTCGCCAGATGCAGCAGCCCCGTGGCACCGTCGTCGATTGCTTCCAATGTCATCTCCGCCAACGCCCCAACCGGTGTCGGCCTCCCCCATTGGTCGTCGACTACCCGTACTTCGGCTGCGGTCGCCTTGGTGAGGATCGTGGCCACGAAGTTGGGGTGGGTGGCCGAGAACAGCCACGAGGTCCGGATGACCAGGCTCCCGGGGTACTCGAGTGCGGCTTGCTCGCCTCTCAGCTTGGATCTGCCGTAAGCATTGACCGGGTTGGGCCGGCTCGACTCGTCGTAGGGCTCAGTGCTCTCGCCGTCGAAGACGTAGTCGGTGGAGAAGGTGACAAAGGGGATCCCGACGCCGTCAGCAACCCTCGCCAACTCCCCCACCGCATGGCCGTTGACGACGTTGGCGGTAGCTTCGTCAGTTTCTGCGGCGTCGACGGCCGTATAGGCGGCGCAGTTGATGATCCGATCCGGGTGCAGCGCCACGACTTTGTCTTCAATGGTGTCGATGTCGGCCAGATCGAAGTCTTGGTGGCTGGGAGCCAACGCGTCGGGAAGCAGCTTGCGGAACGCGGCACCGACCTGTCCCGAGCCCCCGAGGATGAGGGTGGTCATCGGCGCACCAGCGGCTGCCACCACTCCTGATGGTCCCGATACCACCGGAGCGTTCGGTCGAGACCCTCGCCCAATCCGACGGTCGGCGCCCAGCCGAGGGCTCGTAGCTTCGATGAGTCGATGGCGTACCGCCGGTCGTGTCCCGGCCGGTCGGTGACGTGTTCGATGGACCCGACACCGACCAGGTCGATCAGCCGTTTGGCGACATCGCGGTTGCGGGTCTGTGTCCCGGTGCCGATGTTATAGGTCTCCCCTGGTGTTCCTTTCTCGATCAGAAGCCGGATGGCGGCGATGTGGTCTTCGATCCACAGCCAATCCCGCTGCTGGGCACCGTCACCGTAGATCGGCACCGGCTCACCTTCGAGCAGCCGGGTGATCGCCAGCGGTATCAGCTTCTCCGGGTGCTGGTACGGGCCGTAGTTGTTGCTGGATCGAGTAACGATGGCCTGGTAGCCGTAGGTGTGACGGTAGGAGGCGACCACGAGATCGGCCGAGGCTTTGGAGGCGGCGTACGGCGACGACGGGTTGAGCATCCCTCTCTCGTCTACGGCATTTTCTACGATCGGCCCGTAGACCTCGTCGGTGGAAACGTGAATGAAGGTCGGCACTTGGTGACGACAGGCAGCGTCGAGTAGCACCCCGGTGCCGACGACGTTCGAGCGCAGGAAGACACGAGAGCCACTGATCGACCTGTCGACGTGGCTCTCCGCAGCGAAGTTCACCACCACGTCCACATCGCCCATCAACGAGTCGACCAGCGTCTCGTCGGCGACGTCACCGTGCACGAAGTGGTGGCTGTCGAAGCGGTTCAGCTCGGCAATATTGGCTTTCGGCCCGGCGTAGGTGAGCAGGTCGAGGCTGACCACGGTCGCCTCCGGGTCGGTGCCAAGAAGGCTCCGGATGAAATTCGACCCGATGAACCCGGCGCCGCCGGTGACGAGATAGCGCATCAGGGGAATACCTCGGCGTCACGGAGCAGCGGTGCCGATCGATCCTTGTTTGACAACACCGGCACTTTGACGGTGTCGGGCCAGTCGATGCCGATGTCCGGGTCGTTCCACCGGATTGCCCGGTCACAGGCGGGTGCATAGAACGCGGTCACTTTGTAGGTCATGTCCGTCGGATCGGCCAGCGAGATAAAGCCGTGGGCAAAACCGGGGGGTATCCACAGTTGCAGGTGATTGGCTGCCGTCAGGGTCTCGGCTACCCACTCGCCAAAGGTCGGTGCGCTACGTCGGATGTCGACGGCCACGACAAACGCCTCTCCTACATCCACCCGAACCAGCTTGCCCTGCGGGTTGGGTAATTGGTAGTGGAGGCCCCGGATCACCCCGGCCCGGGACCGCGACTGGTTGTCCTGCACAAACGGGTCGTGGTCGCCTACCGCGGCCCGGAAGTCGGCTTCGTTCCACGCCTCAAAGAAGAGGCCACGACCATCTTCGTGCACCTCTGGTTGGAGCAGTACCACATCGGGAATCGCCATAGGCTCTGCGGTGAGCGGCATCCCGGCGATTCTAGAGAAACGGTAGGCGACGCTCGTGATCATCCGATTCCACCGGAAAGCCCCGATGCTTGCGTAGTCTGCCCAACCAGCGATGGTCTTCTCCTCAGTCACATTCCTGTTTTTCTTCCTGCCGATCTGTCTCGGTGGGTACTACCTGCTGGGCAGCCGGCTGCGAAACGGCTGGCTGCTGCTGTCGTCGCTGGCCTTCTACACCTGGGGCGGTGGCGCCCTCGTCTCTCTGCTCATCATCTCGACCATCGTCGACTACGCCATGGGCTGGGTGGTCTCGTCGGGGGTCAACACCGGCAACCGGTCGCTGATCCGGCTTGGCGTCGCCGGGTCGGTGGTGGTCAACCTTGGTCTGCTCAGCTACTTCAAGTACGCCAATTTCTTTGTCGAGCAGCTCAACTCGCTCGGGTTTGGCGACATCGCCTGGGATTCGGTGGTGCTGCCGATCGGGATCTCGTTCTTCACCTTCCAGTCGATGTCGTACACCATCGACGTCTCCCGGGGCCGGGTCGAGCATCTGCGCAACCCGCTCGATTTCGCCCTATACGTGACCCTGTTCCCCCAACTGGTGGCCGGCCCGATCGTCCGCTTCCACGAGATCTCGGACCAGCTGCGCAACCGGGTGGTTTCGATCGAGAACTTCGCCCTCGGTGCGGCCCGTTTCTCCCACGGTCTTGCCAAGAAGGTCCTGATCGCAGATTCCGTGGCACCGATCGCCGATGCGGCGTTTGGCGCCGAGGCTGCGGGGTTGGGACCCGCCGCGGCGTGGCTCGGGATCGCCGCCTACACCATCCAGATCTACTTCGACTTCAGCGGCTACTCCGACATGGCCATCGGGCTTGGCTCGATGTTCGGATTCACCTTTCCCGAGAACTTCCGGCGGCCGTACTCGGCGGTGTCGATCACCGACTTCTGGCGCCGCTGGCACATCACACTGTCCAACTGGTTCCGCGACTATCTGTACATCCCGCTGGGAGGCTCCCGCCGCGGCTCGGGCAGGACAATGGGGAACCTGTGGATCGTCTTTGTGCTGGTTGGCATCTGGCACGGCGCCAACTGGACGTTCCTGTTGTGGGGCGTCTACCACGGTGCCTGGCTGGTCGGCGAGCGGCTCACGGGGCAACGCGCCACCGATCAGGGCGCCTCGCTGGCGCCGCTGCGTCGGGCGGTCACCCTGCTTGCGGTGATGGTGGGCTGGGTGATGTTCCGCAGCACCACCGCCGGCCACGCCTTCGAGTACCTGGGCGCCATGTTCTCCCCAGGCGGCATCACCCCGGAAGCGCTGACGGCGGCTCTCGACACCCGGGCGATAGTCGCCATGGGTCTCGGTGCGGCGTCGGTGCTGATCCCCGGAAACGTCGTCGGGGGCTTGCTGGTCACCGGATGGCGTGGCGCCAAGGGCATCGCCGTCCGAGTCGCCGAGATTGGAGTCGCCCTCCCCTACGTAATGATCATCATCGCCAGCGGCTCCTTCAGCCCCTTCCTCTACTACCAGTTCTGATGAGTGCCGCAACGCAAACCAACAGACAGCCTCGGCGTATCGGAAGCCGATACGTTGGCGAGGCAGGTGAGCCACGACACATTCCTCTCCGTTCGGGAGAGGACAGGCGAGGCGTATCGGAAGCCGATACGTTGGCGAGGCAGGTGTGCCACGACATTCCTCTCCCTTCGGGAGAGGACAGCCGAGCGTCAGCGAGGCAGGTGAGGGGGTCTTTACTCCAGACCTGGAATCCCACAAGGCCCTCATCCCCCTTCGCTGCGCTCGGGTACTTCTCCCAGAGGGAGAAGAATCCCGCGGCTCGCCCTCGCTGCGCATCGTCACCGCAGGTGACGCCACTTCATCCCAGAGGGAGAAGAATCCTTGCGGTGCTATTGCTTGGAGACGATGGCCAGGCGACGGGATATGACGGGTGGAGGCGGTCGCCATGAACCGCCTGGAAGCCCGCCTGCTCACTTCGGTCTTCATCCTGCTGATCTCGGTTCCGGTGATCGCCTTCGCCCTGGGCCTCCGACCGGAGCCCAACCAGAACCGGCCGCCGACTCCGCTACCGGAGATCACAATGCGGGGCATCCTGGCCCGCGAGGTGACCCCCCGCATCGACCAGTACCTCGAGGACGCCCTCATCATCACCCCCACCGCGGTGGCGGCCGAAGCATGGACTGATGTGGCAATCGGCGACAACCCGAACGACGAAGTCACCATCGGCACCAACGGCTGGCTGTACTACACGTACTCACTCACCCGGCCCTGTCTCACTCCCGACGACGTCGATGCATTCGTCGACACGCTGGAACGTGCCACTCGGGTCGTCGAGGCGACCGGCAGGGAGCTGATCGTCGCCATCGCCCCAGACAAGGCAACGATCATCCCCGAGTTCCTACCCGAGGGTCTCGACACCTGTGTCGACGAGAACGCGGCGGCGTTGAACACCCTCGATGGCCCCGACAACTTCGTGACCGTGTGGGACGAGATCGAGACCGCCCGCGCCAACGAACTGCCGATCTACTTCCGCATCGACACACACTGGACCAACGAAGGCGCCGCGGTGATGGCCGAAGCCATCGTCGACCGGCTGGCTCCGGGTGGCTGGGATCCCGAGGCCGTTCAAGAGGTGGCGACGGTCGACTACGAAGGTGACCTCACCGTGCTGCTCGGTCTCCCTACCAGCGAGGAAACCGTCGAACAACGGGTCGTGCTCACCGGTGACACAACCCGTAACGAGCGGCGATTGCTCACCGCCGCCGGCAACGAGTACGAGGAGGCGGTGTCGGTCGACTTCACTTCCACCGATGCGCCCATCTCGGGCCACACGTTGGTGATGCATGACTCATACGGCTGGGCGCTCACCCCCATGCTCGCCCCCTACTTCGAGGACGCCGCCGTCATCCACGAAACAGACCCGGCAGCCGGCCACATGTGGGACGACGTGGGGGCCGCTGACACCATCATCCACGTGTCCGTACAACGTTCGATCCAGGACATCATTACCGGCCCCGACCTCGCAGCCGAGTTCGTAGCCGCCTACGCCGACGAGTTCGTCGCGATCGAGCAAGGCGTCAAGGTCACCGGCGAACGCCTCGAGCTAACTCCAGGCGACGAGGACGCCTACGTTGTCGTCGAGCTGGCCCCGGGCACCGATTCAGCCGAAGTCGCCTACAACGACGTCACCGCCAGACTCAGCCCGGACTCGCCCAGGGCCGCGTACTCCGTTGGTGCGGGGGGCACGATGTTCTTTGCGGGAGAAGTGGATTACCGGGTTGTCAGGGTATCGAGCGACCTCGATCCTTGAAATCTCTGCGCCTACCGCTGAGATTTCAAGGGAGCCAGGCGGTCGGTACACTAGAGGACACACCGAGGGGACGAAATGTCAGAGCAACTGGATCAGTTGAATCGGGACCTGGCAGACATTCAGCGCAAGCTGATCGACCTGCCACGCGATGCGTTCGCCGAACGGTACGAGCTGGAAAAGCGCCGCGACGGTTTGCGGAAACAAGCGAGCGAGTTTCGCACCGACTGGGATCAGCAACGCAGCGACGCCGACCTGTTGACCGAGTTGAGGGCGCTGCGGGGGCAGTTGAAGTCGATCGACCGCAACAGGATCAACACGGCATCTCAAGTGGGCGGCAATCCCGGCACCGGTGCTGGAGACGGCGGCAAGGGCGCCATCGACATCAACAACGCCATGAGGAACGCACAAGGAACTGCCCAGGTCGAAGCCCGTGTCGCACGGATCGTCGCCGTTCTCGAAGAACGCGGTGTCAAGATCGTCTAGCTGCCGGTCATCGCCAGCGGGTTCACCCACGTAACACCGGGGAAGCGTGCAAAGTCGCTGTCTGCCGAGTGAATCTCGGCTCCATGCTCGACGGCGAGCGCTGCGAGGTGGGCGTCCGTAGTGAGGTTTCCTGCCGTGCCTATGGGCTCGAGGAGGTCCTTCAGAACGCTCAGATGCCGGTCTGTCGGATTCACTGGGACGGCATTTGGCTGAGCCAGCCAGCTCGAAGCGATTTCGATCGCTGAGGCTGCATCGAGGGGTTTCGCAAACACTCGCGGGTTGGTCACGAGGCGGATGAATCCGAGCAGCACAGTCCAGGAGAACGCCACTGTCTCGGTACCGGACATGATCGCATTCAGCCAGGCGCGAGCCCGCTGGTGCTGGGGAGAACTGTTGTCGATTGCATAGAGCAGAAGGTTCACGTCGGGAACGATCACTTGCGTTCCTCGAGGTCACGCAGATTCGCCTCGTCCTCCATCTCGGCGGCTAGTTGAAGGGCCTTGGTCAGATCGATCCCCGGGGTGAGGCCGAGACTATGCACCGGCGCTTCGTAGGGTCGTGACTCGATACCACGCCCAATACCGGCGCGGAGTGTCTGGTTGATCGCTTCCTTGAATGAGATCCCACGTTCGCGCATGAGCTCCTGCACCTTTGCCGCAACATCGGCATCCAGAGTCACTGTAGTTCGCATCGCGACATCATAGCATCATCTCTATTTCATCATGATGTACGCAGAGTGGGCGCTATCGACATCAACAACACAGGAGGGACGCACAGGGAACCGCCCAGTTCGAAGCCCGTGTCGCACGAGTCGTCGCCGTCCCACCCAGCCACACATTCTTCTCCCTCCGGGAGAAGAACCTCAGCGAAGCCAAGGGGGATCAGGGCCATATGAATTCAAACGCTGGATTTAGAGAAGCCCTCACCTGTCTCGCTGCCGTGTCGGCTTCCGATACGCCTCGCCATAGCCACCGTAACGGGTGCCATTTTGTGTCGGTGCAAGGTGGTGACTGTACGGAATGCCGAAGCAAGATCCTGAACTGACGGTGTTCGCCCGTGACATGCGGAAGGACCCCACCAAGGGTGAAAACGAATTGTGGTGGTCGCTGCGGGGGCGCGGGCTTGGAGTGAAGTTCCGACGCCAAGTGCCAATTGGTACATACATCGCCGACTTTGCCTGCTTCTCACACCGGACCATCCTTGAAGTCGACGGAGTAACTCATGACTTCCAAGAGATCAACGACCAGCGGCGTGATCGGTGGTTCCGCTCGAAAGGATGGACTGTGATCCGGGGCTGGGACGATGACGTCCTTGAGAACCGCGACGGAGTACTCGAGTTGATCCGAACGACACTCGGCCTCGAACCATGAGCCCAGAATTGTGACCATCCCACCCAGCCGCATTCTTCTCCCTCCGGGAGAAGTACCCGAGCGAAGCGAAGGGGGATGAACCACACATTCTTCTCCCTCCGGGAGAAGTGCCCGAGCTCAGCGAGGGCGATGAGGGCCTTATGAATTCAAGGCTTGGACCAAAGACCCCGTCACCTGCCTCGCCAAAGCCACCGTAACGGGTGTCGTTTTTATGTCGGTGCAAGGTGGTAGCTGTAGCGGAATGCCGAAGCAAGATCCTGAACTGACGGTGTTCGCCCGTGACATGCGGAAGGACCCCACCAAAGGTGAAAACGAATTGTGGTGGTCGCTGCGGGGGCGCGGGCTTGGAGTGAAGTTCCGACGCCAAGTGCCAATTGGTACATACATCGCCGACTTTGCCTGCTTCTCACACCGGACCATCGTCGAAGTCGACGGAGTAACTCATGACTTCCAAGAGGTCAACGACCAGCGGCGTGATCGGTGGTTCCGCTCGAAAGGATGGACTGTGATCCGGGTCTGGGACGATGACGTCCTTGAGAACCGCGACGGAGTACTCGAGTTGATCCGAACGACACTCGGCCTCGAACCATGAGCCCAGAATTGTGACCATCCAGCCACACACATTCTTCTCCCTCCGGGAGCCACGGCATTCTTCTCCCTCCGGGAGAAGTACCCGAGCGAAGCGAAGGGGGATGAGGGCCTTATGAATTCGAGCCGGATTCAAAGAACCCTCACCTGCCTCGCTGGCGCTCGGCTGTCCTCTCCCGAAGGGAGAGGAATGTGTCGTGGTACAGCCACCTCGAGGCGATGAGCCAAACATTCTTCTCCCTCCGGGAGAAGTACCCGAGCGAAGCGAAGGGGGATGAGGGCCTTATGAATTCAAGCTGGATTCAAAGAAGCCCTCACCTGCCTCGCCAACGTATCGGCTTCCGATACGCCTCGCCTTTCCTCTCCCGAAGGGAGAGGAATGTGTCGTGGTACAGCCACCTCGAGGCGATGACCCAAACATTCTTCTCCCTCCGGGAGAAGTACCCGAGCGAAGCGAAGGGGGATGAGGGCCTTGTGAGTTCGAGCTGGATTCAAAGAAGCCCTCACCTGCCTCGCCAAAGTATCGGCTTTCGATACGCCTCGCCTGTCCTCTCCCAGAGGGAGAGGAATGTCGTGGCTCACCCGCCATCTAGTAGTTCGTCAACTACGTCTGCGAATTGTGTGCTGATGTTCAGGTAGTGCACGTCCTGGGCTCGTTTGTAGGCGGCTTTTCCGTGGTCGTCGCCCAGGGTGCGGGCTTGGAGCATTGCGTTTTGCAGAGAGAGGGGGCCGTCGGACCAGTCGAAGGTGATGCCGGTTAGGTCGTCTACCTGGGCGGCGATGCAACCGGTTGCCGAAGCCACCACCGGCCGGGCGAAGGAATAGGCGAGCAGCAGGGCTCCGCTGTTGAGGGCGGTCTCGTGGGGTAGCACCACCACATCGGCGGCGTTCATGTAGAGCTGGATGTCGGCGTCCGGGATCGGGTTGAAGTTGGCGATCACCTTGGGGTTGGCTCTCGCCCGGTCGGTGAGTCGGCGGACACCCTCAAAGCGTCCCGGCCTTCCCACCAGGAGCAGCCGTGAGTCGGGCTCCACCTCGGCCACCTTGTCGAAGGCGTCGAGCAGCCTGTCGATTCCCTTGTAGGGGCGGATCTGGCCGAAGTGGAGATTCACGAACTCGTCCGGCCCGATCCCGAGCTCGTGACGGGCGGTCGGCCGGTCGACGAGATTCGGGTACACGTCGATGTAGCTCGGATGCGGGATCACCCGCACCTTGCTCCGGGGTATCTCGAACCACTCTGCACACGCCGGCACGGTCTCGCCACACATCACATGGATGACGTCGACCCGGTCGGCGATCTCCTGGCGTAGCCGGGCTTCCAGATCCGGGTCGGCGCATTCGTGTGGCAGGACGTTGTGAACGGTCCAGATCGTCGGGATGCCGGCTGCGTGCATCTCGTCGATCGCTTCGACGAACCTGCGATGCCGCACCAGCCGGTCGTGTTCATCGGCTGCCCCGCCGAGGATTGGGGCCGTCCAGTTGAGGTGAAAGACGGTGCGGCGGTGCTGGGCCGCCTTGATGACGGCGGTGAAGTTGAGCAGGTCGCCAACAGGGACGGCAACGCTGCGTCGTTTGCGCAGCTGTGACCACATCATCTCGGTATAGGGGTTGTCCCGGTAGTCGGGGTAGTAGCCGATGACGATGGAGTCACCTTCAGGCGAGAATTCTCCCAGACGGTCGAGGTGGTCGGCGAAGTCCCGGGCCCGCTGGCGGTAGCTGTGCCTATCGACGACCACCTCCCGCACCTCGCCGGCTCTCTTCATCGCATCGTCGGACGTCAAGCCCTCGTCGATCAGGTCGAAAAGCTCGCGCGCCGACGAGAACACACCGACATCACCGAGCCCGAGCGGCTCCAACCCGGCGGCTCTGTTGGTGAGTACCTGCCCCCCGCAGGCGGCGGCTTCGAACAGGCGCGAATTGACGTTGCCGTACCCGGCGGTGGTGTGGTTGAAGTCGTCGAGCACGATCCGTGCCTCGTTGTACAGCGACGGCAGCGCAAAGAACGACACCGGCCCCAGGGAATAGGGCTCGAGCTGTGGGGCGAGGCCACGGTGTCTGCCGTACAGCGCCAGCGGGAAAGCCGGCGGCTTCTCCTTGAGCCAGGCGAACACTTCCCGTTCCCTCCCCCACTGGTTCACCGTTGAGGTCACCCCGCGGCGGTGCTCCGGCTGTGTCTGCCGGGTGAACAGTTCGGTGTCGACCCCGATCGGGAACAAGCCCATCTGGCCGGGGTACACGGGCGCAAGCGCATCGAGCGACGCCTGCGACGAAGAGAGCACGAGGTCGTACAGCGCCAGCCACGGCCGGTCCACCCAGACGTCGGTCTGGTTGCGGACCCAGGCAACTGTGGTGAGCCCCGCGGGCAGGCGCGTGACATCTACCGTCTCCAACATGGCGACGTAGATCTCGGCGCCGTCCGGCACCTCGTACCAGTCTTGTTGCGGCAGGTAGATGACCTCGTATCCAACCGCTTCGAGATGTCTGCCAAGGCCGATCGCCGTATACAGGTCGCCCCTGCCGGCAGCGAGGTCGTCGGTGTAGACCGCGATGACGACCGCTCGCCCCTGCCCAGTAAACGAGCGCCGCCCCAGCGCCGCTTGGTACTTCTCCCGCACAATGGTGTTCTCCACGAGGGTGTAGCCGGTGTCCGGCTCGGGAAACGGTGGGTCGGGTGCCGTGGCCTTGGGCGGTACCGGGCCCGGGACCGCCTTGTCACGTCGCAGCAGCCGAGCAGGTGTGTGGAACGCCGTCCAGACCGCCCGCCCCACCTTCCAGGTTCTCGACCGGTACACGTCGGTCAGTTCTTTCTCCAGACGCTGAACCTGTCGTTGCAGCTTGTCGGTGGTCTTGTCGGCGGCCGCTTGTTTCGTCTCGGCGAGTACCCGCTCGTATCGCTTCCGCTCGTTTGCGGTGAGACGCTGCTCTCTTGCCAGGGCATGATCCAGCTCGGCGACTCGCTGTTGGAGGACTGCCCGATCCCGGCGCCCCTCTGCAACGTCGGCCTCGAGGCCGGCCACCATCCGTTCGGCGGCGTCCCGAGCCGCGGCCAAATCGGCGGTTCGTTTGTGGACCGCGGCCCTGGCCTGCTCGGCCGACCCGGCCTCGGCCACCGCAAGCCGGTCCCGCAGTTCGGCGATCTCACGAGCAGCGTCGGCGGGTTCCGCTCTGACGATGTACTGGTAGGTCTGCGCCTCCGGTGCCGCCTCCAGCAGCCGGTCTCGCAACTCATCGGGCAGGGTGACGTCGTGGATGGCGAGCGATGTCTGCTCGGCGGTACGGCGGGTCCGCTCGATCCGGGAGATGAAGAACCCGGACCGCTCCAACAGCTCCCGCAGGCTGGCAAGGGTGAAGAACCGCAGATGCGTCGAGTCGAGCAACCCGGCGTCTTGATAGGTGAACCGCCCGTTGATCAGCTCGGCCAGCACCGCCTCATGGCCGGCGTTCGGTATCGAGATCACCAGAGAGCCGCCGGTGATGAGCAACCGACGGTCGGTGATGGTGACGAGCAAACCGTAGGGATCTACGAGATGCTCCAGGACGTCGGCGAGGACGATCACGTCGAAAGGTTCCCCCACTACATGCTCGACCCACGCCGGGTCTGCCAGATCCGCCTCGATGACCCTGCTAACGCCACGTTCTCGGGCTGCAGCAACAGCCGTTGCCGAGTTGTCGACACATGTCACGTCGGCGCCGTCCTCGGTGAGACGAGCCGCAACGATGCCGGGGCCGGAGCCGAGATCGAGCACCCGCGGACCGCCCAACCGAACCAGCCGGTACACCGCAGCCGCGGTGTTGTTTGGCTCGTCGGGGTCGAAGCTGTACTCGTATCGGGCCATGTCAATCCCCTGCTCTCGGCATCTCATCGACGTCGGGGCGGGGTCCGGTCACCCCGGCTTTGCCGTCGGCCAGCGCCCACTCGACCAGCGTGTTGTAGGTGTCGAGCCGGCCGGGGGCACGCTCGGCCACCCGGCTCCGCCAGCCATTGATGAACCCGTCGAGCCCGGCCACAATCCTGTCGTCGTCAAAATCGGTGAATTTGCGGGCAAAAAGGATGCGGCCCCGGATGTAGTAGTAGGTGTAGTACGGCGCCGGTAGATGGGCTGCCGAGCCCTGGTAATGCCATACCCGCGCCAGCGGGTTGATCACGCTCTTCCAGCCGTGCCGGGCTGCGGTCACCTGAAAGTCGGTCTCTTCGAAGTACAAGAAGTAGTGCTCGGGGAGCAGGCCGACGTCTTCGAAGACCCTGCGCCTGACGAGCATGCTGGTGCCTGCGACGTAATCGACGTCGTAGGGGTCGCGCCGGGTTCGGCCCGATAGCGGTTTGCCCCGGTCGATGCTCTCCGCCACCACACCGCCTTCCCAGTCGATGCGGCCGCCTGCGAACTGGATGGTCGGCGGATCCGACCCGCCGAACAGATTCACAGATCCGGCAAAGCCCGCGTCGGGGCGGAGTGCCATGGTCGTCATCAGACCCTGTAGCGTCTCCGGCTCCACCTCGGTGTCGGGGTTTAGGACCCATACGAAGTCGGCGTCCCGTTCCAGCGCATGACGGATCCCTAGGTTGTTGCCACCCGCATAGCCCAGGTTCGAACCTGTCTCGAGCACCGGTATTGCAGGTCCCAATGCAGCGGACAGCCTCTGGGAGTCTCCGTTGCCGGAGGCGTTGTCGATAACGACCGGGTGAACGCCACGGCTGGGGCTGCGTCGTAGCGAGGCCACGCACCGCAGCGTGTCGGCCGGGCTTCTGTAGTTGAGGAGTACGACGAAGACCCGTGGGCCGATGGTGAGATTCACCCGGCGAGTATAGAAATCGCCGTCTGTTCTTATCGGCCGCGTTTCGCTATGGTCATCGTGTTCGGGGGGCACCGGGCCAGGAGGGCGTCCCTCGTTAGAAAGGACGTCTTCATATGCGTCAGTGGAAGCGCTTCGCAGCCACGGTGCTGCTGCTCCTTCCCGTCTTGCCACCGTCGTCGGCCGGCGCCGTCTCCGCCGATGAGCTTCTCCCCCAAGACGACTGGGTGGCGCCTATCGTCGACGGCCCCGACGGTATCCAGGCCGACGGTATCCAGGTCGACGGCATTGCAGGCGATCTCGACGACGACCCCCACGGTCTTGTCCCCAAGCTCCCGTTTGTACAGCGCTACTCGCTCGACACCGATCATTGGGAAGTGTGGCTGTGTGGAAACACCGGCTACACGATGGGTGCTGCGATCTCCGATCTGGAGTACGCAACGATCCCGTACTTCGATGCCATGTCCGGTGGTCGCTACGCCATCACCTATACACCGGGAGGCACGAGCTCAGATCCCTACTGTCTCGACGGCATCGACCCTATAGGCGACCCGGAAGGCGTCGTCGTCATCGACTCGGTCACCGGCGGTGGCTACGCCTCACCGGGTTTGGTCTGCAGCGGCTCGGGCAACTGTGACTACATAGGTGACACGTACCCCGACAACGGTCGCTTCGCCGTCGTCGGTGCCCATGCGCTGGACGGCTTTGGATCGGTCGCAGCCCACGAGATCGGCCATACCATCCACTGGCCCCACTCGAACTCGGGGCTCGGCAACGACGAGTACGACAACCCGATCGATCTGATGAGCGGCAACCTGACCTCCCGGGGTTACACAGAGCCGCTGCCGTACGGGACGGCTGCGTTCAACCGCTACCAGGCGGGATGGATCGAGCCTGAAGACGTTGTCATCGCCAGTGGCCTATTCCAGCAGGTGTCGCTACAACCGTTCGACAGGCCGGGCACCCAGATGGTTGCTGTACTCACCGGCGAGGACGGGGTCTTTTACACCCTCGGTACCCGCACCTCCAGCACCTACGACCCGATCCCGATCGAGTGGGAAGGCGTCGAGGTGTACAAGATCGACCACGACTGTGGCGAGAGCGCCTTTGGCGACGTCTGCCCCGGCATCTTCCGTGACCAGTATCAGGAGCCGCCCAGCCCGGACGGGGTCGGGCACGTGCTCCAGGTGGGCGAAGGCATCAACCTCGAGGGCATCCAGATCGACGTGGTGGGCAGGGATGGCGACGGGTTTGTGCTCGCCGTCGGTGACCCGGCCAATAGTCTCCCGTTTGTCGACATCGGCGGCAGCCAGTTCGTCGATGACATCCTGTGGCTCAACGACGCCGACATCACCGAGGGCTGCAACCCTCCGACGAACGACCGCTTCTGCCCTTCGGCCACGGTCACCCGGGGTCAGATGGCGGCGTTCCTGGTCCGCTCCCTCGGGCTCACCGACAACGGCGGTGGCAACACGTTCAGCGACGACGACGGCTCCGTATTCGAGAACGACATCGCCAAACTCGCCGCCGCCGGGATAACCAGGGGCTGCAACCCGCCTCAAAACACCATGTTCTGCCCCAACGACCGGGTCACCCGGGAGCAGCTGGCCGCTTTCGTGGTGCGCGCCTACAACCTCACCGACGATGGGGGCGGCAATACCTTCGTAGACGACGACAACTCGGTTTTCCAGACAGACATCGCCAAACTGGCCACGGCGGGCATCACCCGAGGGTGCAACCCGCCCGGCAACACTATGTTCTGCCCGTACCAGTCGGTTACCAGAGAGCAGATGGCAGCATTCCTACATCGGGCAAGTTCGGGGTGACCAACGTCTGGTCCCCGGCTAGCCTGATACGGCGCAACTGCGGTAGGGATTGATCCGGAGGAGACCAACAGATGAACGCAAGTCACGTGTCATTGACCAACCGGCGAGTGGTGCTGCTGGCGGTGCTGTCACTGGTTGCATCCCTGATAGCGGTCGGCGCTAACGCGCCCTCAGCTCGCGGTGTGGTGGGCGACGTCACGTTCTCCTTTGATTTGCCCAACTCGAACACGGTTGGAGAATCGGGCACGCTCGAGGTGGACGTCACAATGTCCATCGAGGGCGGAGGAACGCTCATCGACTCGGTCTCAGTGGATGTCGTGGATCTCGGCACAGGCTCGGCGACAGATCCCGACGACTACGCAATCAGCCCGACAACGCTCACCTGGAACATGGGTGACTCCACATCAACAAAATCTGCGACCATCACGGTTGCGGCCGACTCAATCGACGAGGGCTCCGGGGAGACCATCAATCTGCAGCTGCAGAACAACGTTGGACTATCCGACGCGACATCCATCGACGCAGGCGCTGATGACCATACGGCGACGATCACCGATGACGATCCCACGCCTTCGCTGTCGCTGAACGACCCGACGGTTGACGAAGCAGCCGGCACCATGGGGTTTGTCGTAACCGCCTCCGGCACCTCGAGCTCAGAAATCACCTTCGACTACGCAACCAGCAACGGCACAGCAACCGCAGGCTCCGACTACACCGCAACCAGCGGAACCGATGGATCAATCACCGCCGGCAACACCCAAACCACCATCAACGTGCCAATAACCAACGACACCATCGACGAACCAAACGAAACACTCACATTCACAATATCCAACCCCGGCAACGCCACCATCTCCGACGCCACCGGCACCGGCACCATCACCGACAACGACGCTACGCCGACGATCGCCATCAACGACGTAACCGTCGATGAGGGAGATGGCACAGCGACATTCACCATTACCAGAAGCGGCGCCACGTCCCAGACGGTCACCGCCAACTGGGCAACCTCAGACGGTACAGCCGTAGCACCTGGTGACTACACCGCCGCCTCCGGGTCTATCTCAATCGCATCGGGTGTCTCGACGGACACCATCGTTATCACGATCGTTGACAACAACGTCACTGAGCCAGACGAGACATTCAACGTAACCCTGTCGTCACCAGTCAACGCCACCATCGCAGACGGCACCGGTGTCGGCACCATCAACGATGACGAGATCCCGTTGGTGAACTTCAGGGACCCAAGCTCGAACGCACAAGAGGATGGCGGCGTGCACCGGGTGTGGGTACGCCTGACGGTTCCGGGTGGGTCCGGAACACCCTTGGCGGAGGACCTGGTTGTCGACGTTCTGGATCTCGGCACCGGAAGCGCTACGGCCGGCGACGACTACACCTACTCAACCGACACGATCACCTTCCCCGCTGGTACCGTTGATGGTTTCGACCTGTTTGCGGACTTCGGCGTGATCGATGATCCAGATGAGGAGTCCGCCGAAACCATCCAGTTCGAGCTCAGCGTGGTCTCCGGTGGCGACGAGGGCACAGGCAATCAGCTGCACACAGTCACCATCATCGACGATGAGACCCGCAATATCGTCATCACCCAGACCGGTGACGGGACCGAGGTTGCCGAAGCCGGAGGGGAAGACACGTTCGACGTCCACTTGACTCGCCTGCCAACCGGCACGGTAACGGTGGACCTAACCGAGACGTCCCTTGCCGATGAGTTCGATGTATCCCCCACGTCCTTGACCTTCACGACCAGCACCTACGCCGACGATCAAACAGTGACAGTCACCGGAGTACCCGACTCGTATGACGACGGCGACCTAAATGGAGTAGTGACGCTGGAAGCCTCCGGAGGCGGTTACGACGGCGTCTCAACCACGGAATCTGTGACCATCACCGACGACGACACCGCTGGTGTGACCATCACCGCGTCGAGTGGTAGCACCGCCGTCGTCGAGGGCCAAGCCGCCGACACCTACACCGTCAAGCTCAACGCCCGCCCGACGTCCGACGTCACCGTCAACATGAGCTACAACACCGATGAGCTGAGCCTGGACAAAACCAGCCTCACCTTCACAACGAACAACTGGAATGCGACACAGACAGTCTCCGTGTCGGGTGTTCTCGACGGCGTGGCTGAGAACACCGAAACGCACACGATCCTGCACACCACCAGGTCTGACGATACACCGTTCAATTTGCTTCCCGTGGCTTCGGTAGACGTCGAGGTGACGAACTCTGATGAGCTTGCGGTCACCATTGAGGGCCCATCGGTTGGTGCCGTCGGGGTCGGTTCGACGTTCATGGGTGTCGGCAATGCGAGCGGCAGCGTCGACTATGTGTGGCGGGTGATCGGCGAGGACCTAGTGCTGCTGCCCATCGAGGAGACCGGGCAAACGTTTACCTTCACTCCGACTGCTGGTGGCCCCTACCAGATCTGGGTGGTGATCACCGACGGCGTCACGGAGACAGGGTTCTTCATCGACTTCGTTGCGCTGGGCGACCTCGGTGGAAGCATCTTCACAGCCGACATCATCTGGCTGGCCGAGGAGGGCATCACCAAAGGCTGCAACCCACCTGCGAACGATGATTTCTGCCCGAAGGACAATGTCACCCGTGGACAGATGGCGGCGTTCCTGGTGCGGTTCCTCGGTCTCACGGCCCAGGACCCGGATATCGACTTCGTAGACGACAACACCAGCATCTTCGAAAACGACATCGAGAAACTCGCCACCGCCGGCATCACCAAAGGCTGCAACCCACCGGTCAACGACGCGTTTTGCCCTAACAACAATGTCACCCGCGGTCAGATGGCGGCTTTCCTGGTGAGAGCGTTGGGCCTGACGGCTCAGGACCCGGATATCAACTTCACCGACGACAACGGCAACATCTTCGAAAACGACATCGAGAAACTCGCCACCGTCGGTATCACCAAAGGCTGCAACCCGCCCGACAACACGATGTTCTGCCCGAACAGCTTCGTCACCAGGGAGCAGATGGCGGCGTTCCTCCACAGAGCCGCGGACCTGTTGCCCTAGACCGTAAAGCCAGCCCTCCCCCCATCTCGGGGATCGTGAGAACGGCCCGGTGGTCGCAGCGCGGCAGGCCACACCCACAGCGAGAGCGGGGAGGGCGTGATGCCCGCCCGACAGGCGCGCCGGATCGAACACGGCCGCGCTGTGTAACCTGATCTCATGGGGTTGAAGCTCGTGCTGGCTGAGGACAGCTACATAGTGCGTGAGGGAGAGAAGCTCGTTCTCGAGAACGCCGGGTATGAACTCGTATCCATTGCAGAGAATTACTACGAACTGATCGAGGCGGTGGATGCGCATCGCCCCGATGTCGTTGTCACAGACATACGAATGCCACCGAGCCGCACAGACGAGGGCATTCGGGCGGCCCGCGAGATCCGGGAGAAGTATCCCGAAATCGGTGTGGTGGTTTTGAGCCAGTACGTCGAGCCGGAATACGCGATCAGGCTGCTCGAGGGTGGGTCTTCCGGATACGCCTATTTGCTCAAAGAGCGTCTCGGCGACGCAAAGGAACTGACGGACGCCATCGAGCGTGTTGCTGTCGGCGAGTCCAAGATCGACCCAAAGGTGGTTGACGCGCTCATCGTGGGCAAGAAATCCGGGAACTCGAAGTTGGAGCGGCTAACCGCCCGGGAGAGGGAGGTTCTCGAGCATGTCGCCGCCGGTGGCACCAACGCAGAGATCGCCGGCGCCCTGTTCCTCTCCGAGCGAGCCGTCGAGAAACACATCAACTCGATTTTCACCAAGCTCGACTTGCTCGCCGATGTCGCCGGCAACCGGAGAGTCAAGGCCGTGCTCGTCTTCCTCGGAGCGGTCGGGTGATGCCGGTGTGGAAAACCACACCGGGTGGATTAGTACCTGCTCCCTTGGGATGGCGGCCCGGTACTACGACAATGATGGTGTGAAGTTGAATCAGAAGGCCCGGAAGGTGTTGATAGTCGACGATCAGGCGCCGTTTCGTCAGGCGGCCGCTCTGGTAGTCGAAATGGTCGATGGTGTTGTCGTGGCGGGAGAGGCAGGCTCCGCAGAGGAAGCCCTCGAGCTGATCGCAGCATCACCACCAGACCTGGTGCTGATGGACATCAATCTTCCCGGCATCGACGGGCTCGAGGCCACCCGGCGGATCACGGCTGAGTTTCCCGATGTCGATGTGCTGGTGGTCTCGACCTACGAGAGCGCGGAGTTCGAATCCCGGGCACTGGCAGTAGGCGCTGCCGGCTTCATCTCGAAGGCCGACTTCGGCCCGTGGAGCCTGAGTCAGGGGTGAGAGAGTCCGGGTGAGCGCGGACAAGTCGCCCGGACCGCATTCCGGACGTTTCCAGGTCCTCCCGGACTGGTCGGCCACCAGAGACACTATGAACTCACGATGAAGAACTCACGATGACTGCCGTCGCCGGCAATCCAGGGTTTGATGGCAGGTATCAGCGCCACCCTTACTCAGGACGGCCGTCCCCCGAGACGCTCCGGAGGTGGTCATCGCCGACCGGGATGCGGGCCCAGACCACGGTTCGGGAGGCGGGCGTGGTGTCGATGCGAAGCTCACCGCCCGCCGTCTCGATGCGATCTGCGAGATTAGCGAGACCAGAGCCGCCGACGGCTGTCGCCGGGTCGAAACCCGGGCCCGAGTCGGCGATGGCGAACTCAACCGCACCGTCCGACCGATGAAGCTGGACCCGGATTGGCGCGTCGGCGTGTTTGATGGCGTTGGTGATCGCCTCCGACATCGCAAAATACACGGCGCCTTCGGCCTCACGGGCTAGGCGGCCGACCTCCTCGATCTCGAGCACGGTCTCCACGGGAGCCTGATCGAGGATCGCCAGCAATGCCGACCTCAGCCCACCGGTCTCCAGTAGCGGCGGGAATATGCCGCGCGCCAGGCTCCTGATCTGGTCGATGACCGCTTGAGCGTCGCCGGACATGCCCTCGAGCAGATCTGCGACATGTTCCACACCTTCCGCCTCGGCTGTTCTGGCTGCCATCCCGATCTGGAGCTTCAGCGCAACCACCTGTTGCTGAACACCGCCCTCGAGTGTCTGCTCGAGGTTCTGTCTCTCGTTGTCCTCCGCTCCGACCTGGCGACGGCGCGAAAGGGCGAGATCCCGTGCCTTCGCCTCCAACTCGGCATCCAGACGTGCCTTGTTGAGAACGAGGCCTGCGGACCCCGCGAGATCCTCGGCGAGTCTGGCCTCTGTGGGGCTGAGGCTCTCGCCGCGCCGGGGCTCAATGCTGAGCAGACCCACCGGGACGCCGTCGTGCTCGATCGGAGCTGTCCAGCCGGCGATCTCTTGCTGATGTGTGTGTCCTAAGGGAGGGTGAGCTGCGAGCAACCTGTATCCGCCGTTCTCGGGAACCCAGATGGCTGCTCGTTCTGCGCCGGTTCCGTCCGCAAGTCGCTGCGCCATCCGTGCCAGGAGGCCCTCATGAGATTCAGCTCCGGCAAGCCGCGTCGTAAGGTCACCGAGTACCTCGTACGGCGTGGCTCTCCTTCCGAACACCAGCCGATTGGCCCAGCGTTGCGCCCGGGTGCGCATCGGCTCGAAGAGGACAGCGACCAATGCCGTCGACGCGATCGAGAGTGCCAGGTTCTCGTCACCCCCAACGATCGACCCGAGGCCGACGACGACGACGGCGTAGACACCGGTGATAAACGCCACGAGGATCCCGAATAGGATCGTCCGCGAAATGACGAGGTCGAGGTCGTAGAGCCTGTAGCGCAGAACGGCTACGGCAATCGCAAGCGGTAGCAGCGACATCGCACCCGAAATGATCCACGCCTGCGCCTCCGTGCTCGCCACTCCAAGGCCGCCGGCGACCGCCGCAATACCGAGGATCACCGCCGCTGTGGTCAGCCATCGCAACTGCTCCCTCGAGTCTCCGTCGGCGGCGCGGAACCGGATCACTACTGAGACCGAGGCGATGCCGAGGAGGATCAACAGGAGGATGTAGAAGACCGGCTCGATCGCATCGGCGATGTGGCCAAGTGAGCTGTAGAGGGGAGACTCGTAGATCGCCTGCTCCGCCGCTCCACCCCACCCGCCGGTGATCAGGGCGGCCGTGGCACCTATCAATGCGGTCACCACGGCTACCACTTCGACAAGCCGCCACCGTCGACTCAACAACCGGCCGTCCGGGAATCTGAGTAGCAAGGGAATCACCGACACGATCACCGCGATTGTGTTGAGCGCATTCCCGATCGCCGCCGCCCAGGCTGCCTGCTCGGTGGTCGCAAATGGCAGGCTGTACGGAAGGATCGCCGTCGCGCCGGCACCGACCCCGAACACGAGGCAGATCGGTCCGAGCGGGTTGCCGGGCACCCGGGAGGTGAGAACCGCCCCCACCAACGCAAATGTCGCGACCGGTAGCAGCCAAGGCGTGGCCGCCGTCGGTCCGTCACTCCACAAGGGCGACGAAAGTCCGCTGACGAAGATTGCGGTAACCACGACGACCCACGGCCAGCGCCTCATGCCGCCACCAGCGGGACGTCTACTTCGACGGTGCTGAGACCGGTGCCCTGGGTTATGACCATCGTACCGCCTGCAGCATCGATGCGATCTCCTAGATCGGCCAGAGCGTCCGCGTCCCAGGCGGTGTCCGCGGCCCGGCGCGTCAGCTCGAAACCGGCCGATGTCTGGCGACCGGCCAAGCGTATCTCGACATCGTTCCCGGCCGAGCGCGAGATGAGGTCGACGGCGCAGAAATACAACGTCGATTCGACGTGACTGTCGTAGCGGCCGAAGCCGTTGTTCGTCAGCTTGACGGGAATTCCCAGCTTGCGCACCTGAGCGGAAAGCGCAGGAACGAGCCCTTCGGCCTCGAGCAAGGGTGGATAGATACCTCTGGCGAAATCTCGCATCATTTCGATGGCGTCGTCGGTGCGGGCAGAGACGGTCTCGAGCAAGGCCGCGGTTTCGCCTGCTTCGCCGCGCATCGCCAGTTGTCTGGCGAGCCCGAGCTTCACCTTGATGGCAACCAACTGTTGTTGGGCGCCATCGTGAAGGTTCCGCTCCAGGCTCCGGCGCGTCTCATCGCGCACGGCGACAATGCGTCTTCGTGATGCTCGTAGCTCACTGACTCGCATCCGCAGAGCGTCGGTCAACTGCAGATTGTGGAGCACGAGACCGAGCCCGGAGGCTACCTCCTGAAGAAGCTGCTCATCAGCGGGGCCGAGGCGTGTGCCCTTAGCCGCAGTCAATGTCGCTGACCCGAGTTGGGTACCGCCGTGGATGATCGGACGTTCGACAGTGAACTCATCGACGTCGTGGTCGGGCCAGCGCGCCGCAGCGCGCCGTGCCCCCGGCTCACCGATCCACACCGCGGCATGGCTTCCACTGGTGCCTTCCACGAGTGAGCGAGCGATGGCGGTAAGCGTTGTCTCATCGGTGGCGACGACGCGCCGGGAGAAATCCGAGAGGACTTGGTACGGAGTGGCTCGTCGGCCGAATGCGATCCGGTTGGCTATCCGCTGCAACCGACGGCGTATCGGTTGAAACGCAATTGCTACCAATGACGTGGCGACGATCTCGAGCACCGGGCTCGTCTCGTCGATCCCGAGCAGGCTTCCCACGCCGACGACAACGGCCACGTAGGCGCCGGTTATGAAGAGCGCTAGTGATCCGAACACGAACGATCGTGAGATGACAGTGTCGACGCTGTAGAGGCGGTACCGGGTGATGGCGATGCCATATGCGGCAACGAGGGTGCTCATGCCGACACCGCCGAGCAGCAATGCGGGGTCGAGCCGGCCGAGCAGCTCATCAGACACGAATGCCGCGAGCAGGAATAGCCCGGCGACCGTCGCCCCCCAGACCACCCAGCGGAACTGCTGGCGACGAGTCCCCGAGCTGCGCCTGAAGTGAGCGATCATACCGGCGACGCACAGGGGGATCATGGCGAATGTCCCCACATACCCAACCGTCGTCAGGACGCCGCTCGGTGTACCGAGGCCGCCGTCAGTGTTCTGAGTCGCCACCAGCGGTACAGTGCTCGAGGGTCGAGCTCCGAGCATCAGACCGGCGATCGTTATCGCGATGAACGCGCCCGTCAGCGAGGCCACGACACGCCACCCTCGTCCCTCTGCCCGCCCGTCGGGAAACAGCAACAATCCGACCGTGAACGGCAGAAACAGCGGCATCCACAGCCAGTTGAGGTTCATCATCACGATCCCGATCGGCAGCGGGACGTCTGCGGGAGCCATCTCGAACAGCGGCGTCGTAATGGAGTTGGCGACGAGATACTGATAGCCGATTGACTCGGCCAGCACAGCAAGCCCGGTGAACACGGCCGTCCATCCGAGCAGCCACACGGCGCCGTTCCTCGGCTCCCCGGGGACTACCAACCAGGCAATCACACCAAACCCGACGCTGACCATCGCAAGCTGAAGCGTCCAGTCGTGTAGCAACGGATATGTCTCGCCGAGGGCAATCAGCCAGGCCACACCGATCACCGAAGACCCTATGGCAATCGCCGCCATCGTGCGGCCGACTGCAATCCGAACGGAGTCGCTCACATGGGCCTCCGGGGTGTGCGGAATGCACGGACCGGCGTCGCCCTGCCCTTGACCATCTGCGCATCGAGCGTGTCGGCGTCGGGTCGGGTCACGAGGTGTTGCCATGTGGGCTCGCTGATGACCGTCTCGCCCGGATCTGCCCACTGCTGCAACCGCTGTGTGAGATTCACTGTGTCGCCGACGACGCTGTACTCGACCCGCTCGTCCGATCCGAGGAGTGCTGCCGCGACGAGGCCTGTCGACAATCCGATGCCCAGCCCAAATGGCTCGAGGCCATTCAGTTTCCAATCGGTGTTGACCTGTGCCTGGGCTGTATGCATTGCTCCTGCCGCGGCGACGGCGCCCTCGGCATGGTTGGCCATCGGGTCTGGGGCACCGAAGACCGCCATCACAGCATCGCCGACGAACTGCATGACGGTGCCCCCGTGATCCAGGATCGCCCGGTTCATCTCAGCGCGGTGGCGGTTCAACTGGGCGGCGAGCGTAGTTGGATGACTGCGTTCGGCGATTGTGGTGTAGCCGCGCACGTCGGACATCAGCACAGTCACCTCCAGCTCCTCGGTCACACCAATGGCTCTTCCATCCATGCGCAGTTTGTCCGCCAAGCCGCTTGGGAGCAACCGGGATAGCACCTCGCCTTGTTCCTCACGATCGACGATCGCCTGGTGAAGAAGCTTGAGACGGTCGATGGCATCGCGGTTTCCGGTAGATGCATCCTCCGCCAGACGCATGAAAAGCTTCTCGATTCGGTGGTCGACGTCAGCCGGAGAAGAACCGATGTTCAGGGCAATTGCCTTCACGGGTGTGCCTGTTGCGATGAGATGGAGAAGACGCTCCTCGTCCGGGTTGAGGCCGCCGTCTGGCTGCACCGGCCGGGTAAGCGCCTCGACAATGATCGGATCGAGTACCGACCCGCCCGTGGCGACTTCGCGGATTGCCCGGGCCAGCTGATCGCCCTCCGCAACTCGATCCTTCAACAGGTACGCATAACCGGCTGCACCCTCGGACAGAAGAGAGACGGCATATTCAGGATCGTCGTACTGGCTGAGAACGACAATGCCGGTGCCGGGGTGCTGCTTGCGAACGAGCTTGGCCGCCTCGATTCCCTCTCGCCGGAAATGCGGTGGCATGCGAATGTCTGTCACCACGACCTGCGGAGCTGTCGCAGTGGCTCCTGCCACGAGGTCATCGAAGTCACCGGCGACGCCGACGATCTCGAAGTCGCCCGCAAGCTCGATGAGCGTCTTCACCCCTTCGCGCACAAGTAGGTTGTCGTCGGCGAGGAACACGGATATCGCCTGTCGTGTTGCCTCACTCATATCGGCTTGGTCACCATCAGGACGACCACGGTCAGCAAGATCACAAGGTCCAGACGACTGATCAGCGACACCCTCCTACGCAACGTGGTGAGCGTCGGATCATCGGGATTGTCGTCGTGAATCGATTGCATCCGCTTCCAGACCGGCCCGTAGAAAGCGCCACCGATAAGGCCAGAAACCAGCACCAGGGTGAGGCTCAGCCATACGAACGTCTGGCCAAAGCTCCAAGCCGGGGTCGACATCACATTTGCCAGCCCAGTGATGAGGACCACCGCAGCTGCAGGACCAAACAGCAGCCGGCCCGCCCGCTCCTCCTGGCTGATGACGATCCCGAGGCCCTCGCCGGTAGTCAGGGCGCGGTGCGACTGGAACATCGCGTAGATCCCCCCACCGATCCAGACCATGGCGGCGAGGATGTGGATGAGTACGAGCCATTCACGCATTAGAACTCCTCTCAGCCATTTGCCGATGCGGTGCGGGAGACCAGCATGAATGCCACGCCCCACACGATCATCAGAACTGCCGGGATGACCGAGAACGCCCCGGTCCTCAGGATGATGAGCGAGGCAATGCCCAGCAGGGCAGTCGCCGACCCGACGAGCAACGCCTGGACTCGGTAGCCGGCCGGCATCGTCGAGACTATGTAGGCCACGATGGGGATGGCAACTGTGATTACCGCCGAACCGGCATAGTGCATTTCCGTCGCATGGACATCAGCCGATCGTTCCATCTGGAACCCGATCTGAACCACCGCGTTGACGAGCCCTGGAATTGTTGCGATCAATGCGAGGACCGCCAGAGGGAGTGATCGAGGGGCCCAACCCCCGGACAGCCGGCCCGGGCCGGCCAGTAGTGCAACGACGATCGCAAACACCAGAGGCGTCACGGTCTCCGGCCCAAGCACCCCGGCGAACCCGGCTACCCCGACAAACGACAACCCGATGCCGACGATGGATCGCACGGCAGCTGTCGATTGGATCGGGCTGAAAGCCACGGCAAGCATCGAACCGGCGAAGAGCACCCCGGCAAGTGCCCCCCACTGCACATTGTGAAATGCATGGACATCGCTCCTGTCGGCAAATCCCGCGACAAGCGCCGGTACCGATCCCATCCCGGCCAGCGCGACCACAGCGATGACGGCCGCCGCGATTCGAGTCGCACGAACCCTTCCGGGTCGTGCGATCGTGGTGTCAATGACGTGTGCCATTGGAAGTCCTCCTTCGTCTCGTAACTATCACTCAACGATCGCCTCTGGCAGCCCTGGCCGTAACCGTGACAGCCCGAATCCCAGGGTGGGGAAATCCACACCCCGCGCTTGTGGCCAGCACGGTTCAGGCCCCAGTCACGGTGTTCCACCATTGGGCCGAGGAGGTCGACATGAGATTCGAATCAGCGGTCACGTCGGTTTCGTGGATCCCGTCCGAGGCCATCACCGGGCCAATGCGGATCCCGATGGATATCGGAATCGGTCACTATGACCAAGCGCCCCCGGAACGGCTCAACGATCTTGGAGAGCTCGCCGGGACCGACCGTTTTCGTTTCGCCAACCGTCTCGCCGCCTTCATCGAGGTACAGGACGGCCAGCTTGTTGCGGCCGGTTACGTCGGGGGAGGCGTCATCGGCTCGACAACGTTGAAGGCCGGTCCTCTTCGCATGACCATCAAGGCAACGGCGTTCCCGGATCTTCAGGCCGAGCCAGAGGTCACCAGCGCAGGAGTCCGGTTTGTGCAATCTGCGGGCGGGCGAACGGGTGCTCCGTTCCCACGCCGAATCGCCGAGCCTCCATATCTGAGGCTTATCGCCCCGACCGCATGGACGACTCTCTCGCTCACAATTGGATTGGACGGAGTCGTGAGTCACGAACTGGTCGGGGCCTCACCGTTTCCACGTCACTGGCTCTACGACCACGACGGCTCTCTTGTCGCCAAGAGCGGTTTGATCGATTTCTCGGAGTGGTCCGTCTCGAGCCAGGAGCACACCCCGTGGGGAGGTGGGGAGCACGACGTGCGTGTCGGCGGCGTCGAGTCGGCGGCCGAGCGGGGATTGTCGGTGGAGATCATGAGCGGGGGCAGCAGTCCCGATATCCGATCGTACCCGGCAGGTATCGCCCTAACGATGCAGGGCGAACAGTCCGACGCAGTGATGCTCCTGCTCGACGGCATGGTGGCGATCTCGGTGGACGGCGTCGTCGTTGCCGAGGCCGCACCGGGGGCCATCATCGGAGAGAGAGCTGCGATCGAAGGTGGTGTCCGAACCTCGACCGTCACCGCCGTCACCGACGTCAGAGTCGCCGTCGCCCGGCGCGGCAGCCTCGACGCCGGCTCTCTCGGCGAGGTTGCGGTCCACCATCGCCGGGAGAATGCATGAGGATCGAAGTGCTCGGCTGCCGGGGCTCGTTTCCCGCAACCGGAGCGGACTTCGTCCGATACGGCGGTGACACCGCTTCAGTTGCTGTGGCACATGACCAGGGCGAGGCGGTGCTCTTGCTCGATGCCGGGACGGGGTTGCGCAATCTCGACAGGACTCGCGCCTTTCGCGGCACGGTGCTCCTATCGCATTGGCATTGGGACCATACACACGGGATTCCTTTCGCACCACAGCTCGATCACACCGACGCCGCGGTGACACTGGTGGCGCCTGTCGGGCACGCATCCGTGCGAGATACCCTTCGCCAGGCGCTCGGGCCCCCACATTTCCCGATCCGACCCGAGCAGCTAAAAGGAAAGTGGGAATTCGTCGCGGCAGAGGAGCACAGCGTGCACGAGGAGTTCGACGTTCTCGCGCTCCCAATCCCCCACAAGGGTGGCCTGACGCTCGGATACCGAATCGAGGCTGGGGGGCGGTCGGTTGCCTACCTTCCAGATCATGCGCTGGGCAGAGAGCCGACTCCCGAGGTCGTAGAGCTGTGCCGACGCGTAGACCTGCTCATCCACGACGGCCAGCATCTCGACCACGAGTTCCCCGAGATGGCGTATCTCGGCCACACCACGGTCGAACGTGCGGTGCGCCTGGCAGAACTCACAGACGCCGGCGGGCTCCTCGTTTTCCACCACGACCCGACACGAACCGACGACGACCTCGACGAGATAGCTGCATCGCTTCCGGCGGAGGCGCTCATGGCCAGACAGGGTCTATCGCTTGAGGTGACCGGCAGGGTGTCGAGCGGGCGATCATGAGCGTAGACCGACCCGCAGGAGCGCACGAGCAAACCACGTAGGCTGAACGGCGTGAGCAGACCGAAACGAGCACACATAGTGGGATCTGGGCCAAACGGTCTCGCCGCAGCCATTGTCTTACAGCGTGCGGGTTGGGAAGTGACGGTTCATGAGCGCGCCCCCACTGTCGGTGGAGCGTCCCGCAGCGGTCAGATCACCCTGCCCGGGTTCACACACGACCTCGGAGCTGCGGTGCACCCGCTCGGCATCAACTCACCGCTGTTCCGTGACCTTCCCCTCGCTGAGCACGGTCTTACCTGGGTGCACCCCGAGGTCCTGTTGGCGCACCCCCTAGACGGAGGCCGAGCTGCGGCTCTCTATCGGTCGCTCGATGACACGTGTGCCGGCCTTGGCGAGGACGGCGCCCGCTACCGAAGAATCGTCGGCCAGGTCGTAGCCGACTGGGGCGATCTCGAGGACGCCATCCTCGGACCTCTGATCAGGCTCCCCCGCCACCCACTGAAGCTGGCGCGGTTCGGGACAATGGCGCTGCCGCCCGCGACATGGTATTCGCGAGTATTCAGAACGGATGAGGCGAGAGCTCTGTTCGCCGGGTTGGCGGCGCACACACCTATGCCACTCAACCGATTCGGCAACAGCGCAGTGGCGCTCGTGCTGGCAGCTAGCGGTCACATCAGGGGCTGGCCTGTGGCTGGTGGAGGCTCCGGGTCGATTACCGACAGCCTCGCTTCCTACTTCCGGACGATCGGTGGTGAGGTCATCACCGACGATGAAGTCACCGATCTCTCCCGGTTTGATCCGCGCGCCACCGTAGTTCTCGACACCGACGTGCATAGCGCCGTGACCATCGCTCGTGATCGGATGTCTGCGACGGTGTCGCGACAGTTGGCCCGGCACCTCCACGGTCCCGGGTTGTGCAAGGTCGACTATGCGCTCAGCGATCCGGTTCCTTGGGATGCTGAGGTGTGCCGGAGGGCCGGAACTATCCACGTGGGCGGTACCGTCGGTGAGATCGCAGCGGCGGAGGCTCAGGTCTGGGCGGGGCGAGTTCCTGATCGCCCCTTCGTGATTGCGGCACAGCCATCGCTCTTCGACGCCGGTAGAGCACCCGAAGGGCGACATGTGCTCTGGGCGTACTGCCGAGTGCCGGTCGGCTCGGACGTCGACGCCTCAGCGGCGATCGACGCTCAGGTCGAGCGTTTCGCACCGGGGTTCTCGGCGACCATTCTGAAGCGGCATGTGACCACGTCGCATGACCTCGAGCGGTGGGACCCGAACCTCGTGGGGGGCGATATCGGTGGCGGTCGCACCGACCGGTTACGTATGATCCTGCGGCCCCGGTTTGCGCTAGACCCCTACCGGCTGGGCGACGGTGTCTACCTGTGCTCTTCGGTGACACCACCCGGTCCCGGCGTCCACGGGATGTCGGGTTTCCATGCGGCGGCGTCGGTTCTGCGGTCAGATACCTAGTGTCCTGCCCGGCAGATCGTGCTCGTATTTCGACGGCCGTTTTCGCCCTTGGCGGCGTCCTCGTCCTCGACATATTTCCCCAATGTGCCTTCGTCCTGCGTCCTTGCCATGAACGAAAACTGCTCGCCGAAATATCAAGCGAATCCACCGGGCAGGGCACTAGACGGCTTGCACGGGCGTGCAGGGAAGCTCGGAGATCCTCCCGTGACGTGCCCCTCATTCCTTCTCCTCGGTCAAGGGAGTCCCTCGCCGAGACCAAACCGAACTGGGCGGCGTCGAAAAACGCCTCGACCCACCGCCGTTCCCCCTGTGCCCACCGGCGCCGCCGACTCCGGGAAATCCCCGGCGGGCTACTTGGCGCCGTATCCGGAGATCACGGTCCACATCGATTGGCCGAGGATCAGCACGTCGAGCCAGGGTGACATGTGCTTGACGTAGTAGAGGTCGTAGGTGAGCTTCTCAACCGTCTCGTGCTCGTTGTCTGCGTACCCGAAGTTCACCTGAGCCCAGCCGGTGACACCCGGCCGCACCAGGTGGCGGTAGCCGTAGAACGGGATCGACCGCTCGAACTGCTCGGTGAACACCGGCCGCTCCGGTCGCGGCCCAACCAGGCTCAGGTCGCCCTTCAGCACGTTGAGAAGCTGAGGAATCTCGTCCGCTCGGAACCTGCGAAGGAACTTGCCCATGCTGGTCAGCCGGTCGTCGTTGTGTGTCGTGAACCGGGGACCATCCTTCTCGGCGTCGGCGACCATGGTCCGGAACTTGTAAAGCGTAAATACGTCACCGTCCCGGCCGATTCTCTCCTGACGATAGATTGCCGGTCCGGGCGAGTCGATCCGCACTGCGACCCAAATCGCCGCCGTCACCAGCAGCCACAGCGGGGCAGTCAACACAACGAGTGTGATATCGATCACCCGCTTGAAGTTGGCGTACTCGTTGCGACGCACCGGAGCCGACAGTTCCCAGCCCTCGGCGAGGTGCACCATCGGTAGCCGCCCCGTGTATTCCTCATAGACGGTCGACAATGCCCGCACCGGGTATCCGGCGAGAGTCCACGATGAGATGAATTGGGCCATCCGATCAGACATCACCGGCCGGAGATCGACGATGAGCGTAACCCCCTCGGGAACGTCGGCCGGGGGCTCTCCGGTGGGGTCATATACGTCGATGACGTTGGTGTGTTCCGAATCACGCAGATCGTCGACGAGCCCTTTCTCCCCGGTGACGATGACCAGATCCTCGGCCCATGGACGGCGCCGGCGCAGGTAGCGATGGAGCAGGGCGCCGCCCAGCCAGAAAGCGATTGTGATCGCCAGGTACGAGCGCGACCAGTACGAGGGACGCCCAAAGGCGATACCCACCGCTGTCAACGCCGCAGCAATCGCAACGATGGCAAGAGCTCGACCGTACGACGGGCGCGGGGTATCACGTGACCACATCCGCACACTTGCATACGAGCCGAGCACGGCGCCACCGGTGAGCAAACCCAGCATCGGCCATACGTTCTGGTCCGCCCGCGCCGCCTGCCACGGCAAGATCCCACCCTCAAAGGTGAGAGCCGAAGCGACGAGAAGCGCCGCACCGAGCGCCACGAGGTCCGAGATGAGGACCGACAAAATGAACCGTCTTCGCATTGGGCTGAGGATACCGGTTCTCACCGCTAGCGACCGACCCGACGGCTAATGTCCCGGCATGCCACGCGCCACGTTCACACATCACGCCACGGCGGCCGCCACCCCCGAGGCAGTGTGGAGGGAGCTCCAAGAAGCCGGAACATGGGCGAACATAGGCCCCGTTGAGAACGTCACCGATCCAGAGGTCGACGTCGACGGCAATCTCGAGGGCTTCCGCTGGTCGACGACGGTGGCGTCGAGACGTTACCCCGGTGTCGCCACCGTGCGGATCGCCGAGCCACACAAGCGGATGGTCCTCGACCTCGATGCCCGCGAGGTAGCCGGCAGTCTGACCACGGTCCTGGAGCCCAACGGCGACGGCACGACCATCGTCACGGTCACCCTCGAGGTGGTCTCACGCGGGACACTCTCGACCCTGTTCTTCCCCATGGTCAGCCAAGCAATAGCCAACGGCCTCCCCACCCAAGTAGACAACTTCGCCGATTCCCTGGGTTGAGGCAGCAGCCGGTCACAACTCGCTCTCGTTGGTGATCAGCCACACGTCGCCGGGGGTCAGTTTGAGCACGAATAGCGACGCCAGCGGGTGCGACTCGCGGTGCAGCTCCTCACCGTCGGCGTCGTAGGTCGTCTCCTCGACTGTGCCGAGCGCCTCGAACCCCAGGTCGGTGCCCTGGCCACTCTCGACCGCGACCGCCCGCAGATGCAGTGAAACGAAGCTGTACCGGGCGACCACCCACTCCCCCGACGCCACGGATTGGGACATTTGCGCCAGCATCTCATCGAGACGGCCACCGAAGTCGGCAGCGAGCAGCAGCTCGCCCTCGTGGCGCTGCATGGCCTCGGCCTCGATCGCGAGGTTGCGGGCCAGGGTGATCGCAAGATCGTCCGGAGTCCCGATGTCGCTGCTGAGCGCCGTCACCTCGGGGTCGACGGTCACCGCAGGGAGCGATGCCGGGTCAACGTCCACCTCGACCTCGGGCACCTCCTCAGGCACATTGGCTCGAGCCGGCTGCCGCGCCGGGGCACCGAAAGCGACGATGAGAAGAGCAACCGTTGCCACGACTGACCCGGCGAGCGCCCCCCGCCAGAATGTGCGCGCCCGGCCGGCCACGACGCCTCCCGTACCGGCCAACCTGGCGATGAGCTGCACGGCCGGTGACTGGTCGGGGACTTCCTCGGGGAACCATCGCTCGAGGAGCCAGCGCAACGCGCTCACCACGGCCAGCGAGGCGAGCAGCCCGACCTTGGCTCCGAACTCCGTGCTCTGCGGTGCGATCAGCAGCGTGGCGACGGCGCCGGTCGACACGCCATGGATGATCCTCGCCACCCGGCCCCGGGGGATCGTCTTGGGGTCTGTGATCATGAAGAAGAGAAAGAACAGCAACTCGGGGGACGTCACGACGACCCACCAGAACGAGGTGCCGCAAACAGGCCCCACCGACCAGCGGGCGGTAAAGCAATGACCGGACGCGGCCAACAACCCGAGGCCCGCCGCCAGCGTGAGCCAGAAGGCGATCGGGATCTCCAGAAGCTTCAGCCTCGCCAGGGTGACAACGCCGCCCGTCAGGATGATCACATAGATCACAACCATCGACCCACCGAGCGGTGCCCACCAGAAATCGAGCGGTTCGACCCGACTACTCCCGAGCAGCACAAAGGCGAGCACCAGCGCCACGTTGGAGGGATTGAAGATGTGGCTGCCGCGGAAATGCACCAGGTACTTGGTCAGCAGCGCAAACGCGACCACCAGGGCGTAGACGTACCAGCCACTTGTCGACCAGTAGCCACCGCCCCCGGTGCCCGAGACCCGCAAGATCAGGGCGATTCCGGTGGCGGTGTTCAGGCCACTGGCCGGCCACACCAGCTTCCCGGTGTGACGGTACGTCCAAACCCCCTCGATGACGAGGGCTGTTATCAGCGAAGCGAGTATCTGCGGGACGGAGACACGGAATCCGAGCGTGGCAACCCCGATGATGAGCACGGACATGACCACAGCCGACACAGTGAGACGAGGGTCCTGCCATCGGGGCAAGACGAACTCGTACTCCCTGCCTCCGATCTGCAAGGTCCGCTTCGGCGTCGTCACGGCCCGAACGGTAGCGCACATCGAATCGGGGGATTGTGCGACACTGTGGCGATGCAGGAGACGGTCGACATGGGCGGCGCCGGCGATACCCGGGGCCGAGGTTGGGTGCTGGGTGTGGGCGCCCTCAGCGGTGCTGCGCTCACCGTTACACTGGCGCTTGTCGCCACCTCGATCATCATCCCGTCTCCTGCGGTCGCCGGTCCCCCACCACACTTCGTCGAGGAGGCGCAGGCGGCCGGCCTCATCCACACCTACGACGGCGAGTTCACTTTCTTCGTAGGCGGTGGCGTCGCCGTCTTCGACTGCAACAACGACGGCAGGCAGGACCTGTACCTTGCCGGCGGCTCCAACCCCGCAGCCCTCTTCCGCAACAACAGCCCGATCGGTGGGGCGCTCCACTTCGAGACGGTACCGGAGCAAAGCACCGACCTCACCGGCGTCGCCGGGGCCTACCCGATAGACATCGACTCGGACGGCAACACCGACCTCGCCGTGCTACGAGTCGGCGAGAACGTAATCCTGCAAGGCACCGGAGACTGCCGGTTCGAGCGGGCCAACGAGACCTGGGGGATCGATGGAGGTGACGCCTGGACCGCCGCATTCAGCGCCACCTGGGAGGAGAATGAGACTCTCCCGACACTTGCCTTCGGCAACTATCTGAAGCCGGATAGCCGGGATGAGGCGACCGGCATATGCGCCGACCACGCTCTGTTCCGGCCGGGCAGAGCTGTCTACGAGCCTCCGGTTGCCCTGTCCCCGGGTTTCTGCGCTCTGTCGATCCTGTTCAGCGACTGGAACCGGTCGGGATCGGCCGATCTGAGGATGACCAACGACCGGCACTACTACCGGGACGGTGAAGAGCAGTTATGGCAGGTGGTGCCCGGCGAGACACCGCGCCCGTACACCCACGATGAGGGCTGGCAGCAAATGCGGATCTGGGGGATGGGTATTGCGAGCCACGATCTCACCGGCGACGGCCGACCCGAGGTGTTCCTCACCAGCCAGGGCGACAACAAGCTGCAAACGCTTCGTGTGGATACGGATGCGGATACCGGCGCGCCCACCTACGACGACATCGCCCTCGACGCCGGGGCAACGGCCACCAGACCCTTCACCGGTGACGTGGCCCTCCCCTCAACCGCGTGGCATGCCGAGTTCCAGGATGTCAACAACGACCGGTTCATGGATCTATACGTCTCGAAAGGCAATGTCGAAGCGACGCCCGGCTACGCCGCAGCAGACCCCAACAACCTGATGCTGGGCGACCCGGACGGCACGTTTCGGGAGGTCGCACAGGAGGCAGGCATCGTGAATCTCGCCCGCACCCGGGGTGCGGCACTGGCGGACTTCAATCTCGATGGCCTGCTCGATTTGGTCGAGGTCAACCGGCGCCAGAACGTCACGCTGTGGCGCAACGTCGGTGCACAGGCAACAGATTCACCGATGGGCAACTGGATCTCGATCCGCCTCAGGCAATCGGGAGCCAACCGTGACGGTATCGGCTCGTGGGTCGAGGTCGATGCCGGGGGCAGCACCACCTCGCGGGAGGTCACGATCGGCGGAGGCCATGCCGGCGGTGCGCTCGGTTGGCTCCATTTCGGGCTCGGCGACGCCGGCACTGCCCGGATCCGGGTGCAGTGGCCCGACGGAGAGACCGGCCCGTGGCTGACCATCGACGCAGATCAGTTCGCCCTGATCGAGCGCGGTTTCCAAACCCCCCAGATCTGGGACCCGGGAACGACCCCACCATAAACACGGCGCCACACACGACGGCCACACACGTCGGCCTGCGCAAAACCGGTCGAGCCGGGCCGGCGGGGTAGGCTGAGCGGTCTGGTCCGTGGACGTGGACCCCGTGCCGAGAGAAGAGAGAAGCGATGTCGCGACCCGGCAAGAGCCCGGCGAGCCGGTCGGCTGCCGCACGTTCCGCACTGGCACTGGGTGCACTCGGCATCGTCTACGGAGACATCGGCACCAGCCCCTTGTACGCGATGCGTGAGTCCTTCGAAGGGCATGACATCGCGGTGATCCAGGAGAATATCCTCGGTGTGCTGTCTCTGATCTTCTGGTCGCTGATGATCGTCATCTCGATCAAGTACGTCGTCTTTGTCATGCGTGCCGACAATGAGGGAGAAGGAGGGATCCTGGCCCTGACCGCATTGGTCAAGCCTGCCGGTCCCGATGATGGAAAACGGGCGAAACGGGCCCGATGGATGCTCATCCTGGTTGGTCTCTTCGGCACTGCGCTTCTCTACGGCGACGGGATGATCACCCCGGCGATATCAGTACTTTCCGCCGTGGAAGGGATTCACGTTGCCACCCCGGCGCTAGAACCGTATGCAGTCCCGATCTCCGTCGTCATCCTGATCGGGCTCTTTGCCATCCAGCGCCGCGGCACCGGCACCATCGGAGCAATGTTCGGACCGATCATGGTCGCTTGGTTCTCCACGCTTGCCCTGCTCGGAATCGCTCACATAATTGGCGAGCCCGGCGTCCTGGCCTCGGTCAACCCGGCGCACGCCATCACCTACCTCGGAAACAACGGAGTCGACGGCTTCCTGTCGCTCGGGTCGGTCTTCCTCGTGGTCACCGGGAGCGAGGCGCTGTACGCCGACATGGGCCACTTTGGCAAGGTACCCATCCAGATGGGTTGGTTCGCAGTCGTGCTCCCGGCGCTCAGCCTCCACTACTTCGGGCAGGGTGCCCTCCTCATCGGCGATCCCGGGGCCATCGACAACCCGTTCTTCCGTATGGCGCCCACCTGGGCCCTGTGGCCACTATTGATCATGGCCACTATCGCCACCGTCATTGCCTCTCAGGCCCTCATCTCAGGAGCGTTCTCGCTCACCATGCAGGCGGTGCAACTGGGCTATCTCCCCCGAACCCGGATCCTGCATACCTCGGAGACCGAGTCGGGTCAGGTCTACGTCCCAGCCATCAACTGGCTTCTGATGGTGGCGTGCGTGGGTCTGGTCCTCGGCTTCCGATCCTCGAGTGGCCTGGCCGCGGCATACGGGATAGCAGTGGCAATGACGATGGTGATCACGACGGTGCTCTTTTTCACCGTCACCAGGGACCGGTGGAACTGGTCGCCGGCACGGGCGGGCCTCATCGCCGGACTCATTATCATCGTCGACATCTCATACTTTGGAGCCAACCTGTTCAAGATCCCCCACGGCGGCTGGTTCCCAATAGTTACAGGGCTGGTCATCTTCGTGCTGATGACGACCTGGAAACGTGGTCGGGAACTGCTCGCCTACCACCTCAACACCGGCCAACTCCCCCTGGAGCGGTTCATCGCCAACGTCGCAGAGAGCTCGTCACCGAGGGTGAGGGGACAGGCGGTTTACATGTCGCGCCTGGTGGGAAGCACACCCCCGGCTCTGCTGGCCAACTTCCGTCACAACGAGACCCTCCACGAGGACATCGCGATCGTGACGGTCCTCGTGGACCACATCCCTACCGTGCCGGGTGCCAGACGAGCCGCAGTGGAGAACCTCGGAGCCGGGTTTCACCAGGTGGTCCTGACTTACGGGTACATGGAGAGCCCAGATGTTCCGGCCGCCCTGCACAACATCGTGGCTAGAGGATTCGGCATCGACCTCGGCACGACACATTACGTGCTCGGACGCGAGACGGTCCTCGCCACCGACATACCCGGTATGGCCTTGTGGCGAGACCGGCTCTTCTCACTGATGGCCAGAAACGCCACTAACGCGTCACGCCATTTCCGGCTGCCCGCACAGCAATGTCTCGAAGTCGGGGTCCAGGTCGAGATTTGAGCGTTCGTTCAGGTCGGCAACCGAGCGTCACCATCTCAGCCCTCGGTTGCTTGGATCGCTCGTTGTTCGGCGGCTTTGAATTCTTCGGCGAGTCGCAGGGCCTCGTCGCGGCCGCCTTCTGTGCGCTCGGCGCGATCGGTGAGGAGGGTGACGGTGTTGGAGAAGATCTGGAGGAAGCCACCGTGGATACCAACCGTTGTCACCACGCCGTCGGCGTCGGTGATCACCACAGGACCGCTGGCAAGCGCCGCCATGGTGGCTTCATGATCGGCGAGGATACCTATGTCTCCCTCGGTGGTACGGGCGGACACCATCTGTGCGTCACCGGACCAGATAATCGCCTCGGGAGTGACGACGTCGACGTGAAACAACTTGCCGGCCACGACTAGGACTCCATCTCCTTGGCTCTCCGCATGACGTCTTCGGCGCCGCCAACCATGTAGAACGCCTGCTCGGGCAGATGGTCGAGGTCACCGTTGATGAGCATCGAGAAAGACTCGATGGTCTCTTCGAGCGGTGTGTTGATCCCCGGCTGGCCGGTGAATGCCTCAGCAACAAACATCGGCTGTGCCAGGAACTTCTGGATCCGGCGAGCCCGGGCAACGACCAGCTTGTCTTCCTCCGACAGCTCGTCGATGCCGAGGATGGCGATTATGTCCTGAAGATCCGCATAGCGCTGGAGGATCTGCTGCACCTCGGTGGCGACGTTGTAGTGCTTCTCACCGACAATCTGCGGGTCGAGCGCCCGGCTTCCGGAGTCGAGCGGATCCACCGCAGGGTAGATACCCAGCGCGGTGAGCGGACGAGAAAGCACCGTCGTTGCATCGAGGTGGGCGAACGCCGTGTGCGGAGCCGGGTCGGTGATGTCGTCGGCCGGGACATAGATCGCCTGAAGCGACGTGATGGACCGCCCTCGAAGCGACGTGATCCGCTCCTGGAGCACACCCATCTCGCCCGCCAGCGTCGGTTGGTAACCCACCGCAGACGGCATCCGGCCGAGCAGAGTCGACACCTCGGAACCGGCCTGGGTAAAACGGAAGATGTTGTCGATGAACAAGAGCACATCCTGACGCTGAACATCACGGAAGTACTCCGCCATTGTCAGCGCCGAGAGCGCAACCCGGAGCCGGACACCGGGTGGCTCGTCCATCTGACCAAAGACGAGGGCGGCCCGTTCGAGCACACCCGACTTGGTCATATCGAGGAACAGATCGTTGCCCTCACGAGTGCGTTCCCCAACACCGGCGAACACCGACACACCACCGTGCTGCTCGGCAACACGACGGATCATCTCCTGGATGAGCACGGTCTTGCCAACACCCGCACCACCGAACAAACCGATCTTGCCACCCGTGAGGTAGGGGCAGATCAGGTCTAGGACCTTGATCCCGGTCTCGAAGACCGTCTTCTGCGGCTCGACATCCTCATAGGCGGGTGCGTCACGATGAATCGGCCACCACTCGCCGGTGAAATCGGTATCCGGGCTGTCGAGGGAGTCACCCCACACGTTGAAGATGTGACCGAGGGTCTGGTCACCGACGGGGACGGTGATCGAGGCGCCCGTATTGCGCACCGTTGCACCACGCACGAGACCGTCTGTGGGGGCAAGGGCGATGGCGCGGACGGTGTTGTGGCCAAGGTGCTGGGCCACCTCACACTTGACGGTCCTGGTCTCGCCGCTCAGTTCCAGGTCGACCTCGAGGGCATAGAGGATCTCGGGCAACGCCTCGCGCGGAAACTCCACGTCGACGACCGGTCCGGCCACCTTGACGATCCGCCCCGTTGGGAGTGCGGTGGTTGTGGTCACTGTCTCTCCGTCCTTTGCCTAGCCGCCGGCCAGCGCTTCGGCGCCGCCGACGATCTCAGATATCTCAGTTGTGATCTCCGCCTGCCGTGCCTGATTGGCTTCCCGGGTGAGCAGGCGCACCAGGTCCTCAGCGTTCTCGGTTGCCGCCTTCATGGCCCGGCGTCGAGCCGCGTGTTCCGATGCCGAGGCCTCGAGGAGGATCCCAAAGATGGTTCCCTCGAGGTAGCGGGGCAGCAGCCTCGCCAGGATGGCCTGCGCCGACGGCTCGAACGTATACGCCGGCGACGGGCCGTCGGAACCATCCGACTCCGGTGGCTCGATGGGCAACACCGGCCACTGCACCGGTTTTTGGGTGAGTGCCGACACGTACCGGGTGGTGAACACCTCGAACGAGTCGACACGCTCACGCTCGTACTCCTCCAGGAGCGTATTGCCGATCGCTCTCGCGTCGCCGTATGTGGGGGTATCGGTGACTCCCAGCCAGGCGTGCTCGATGTCGAACTTGCGGTAGGCGTAGTAGGCCTTGGCCCTCTCCCCCACCGTGTAAAGGCGGACGTCCTTGCCTTCCTCGCGCACATCGTGCATCCGGTGTTCTGCCATCCGGATGATGCTGGAGTTATAGCCCCCTGCAAGACCGCGGTCGGAACTGATCGCAACCACCCCGACGGTCCGGATTTCACGCCGCTCGAGCAGCGGATGGCGCACACCGCCGCTGCCGGCGCCGAGGTTCCTGATCACCTCGTTCATCTTCTCTGTATACGGCTGGTTCTGGGCCACCCGGACCCGGGCCTTGGCAATCCGCGAAGTGGCGATGAGCTCCATCGCCCGCGTGATCTTCATCGTCGACTCGACGCTCCTGATGCGTCGCCGGATTTGCCGTACCTCGGCAGAAGCCACGAGCCCTAACCCTCCCTGGAAGCCTTGTAGTCGTTGATGGCCGACACCAGGCCCTCGGCGGGAAGCGCACCGGTGTCACGGATCTCATTGAGCAGACCCGAAAACCGTGCCCTGACGAACTCGAGCAATCCGGCCTCAAACGCCCGGATCTGGTCGATCGGGACGTCATCCATGTGCCCCTCGGTGACGGCAAAGATCGACACCACCTGTTCCTGGACGGAAAGGGGCGCAAATTGGCCCTGCTTGAGAACCTCGACGACCCTGCTGCCACGTTCCAGCTGGGCAAGCGATGCCGCGTCCAGTTCGGAGCCGAACTCGGCGAAGGCCTCCAGCTCGCGGAACTGTGCCAGGTTCAACCGCAACGGGCCGGCGACCTTCCGCATGGCTCCCACCTGGGCGGCACCGCCGACCCGGGAAACCGAGATACCTGCATTGATCGCCGGACGGATCCCGGAGTAGAAGAGGTCAGACTCGAGGAATATCTGGCCGTCTGTGATGGAGATGACGTTGGTCGGGATGTATGCGGAGACGTCGTTGGCTTTGGTCTCGATGACCGGAAGCCCCGTCAGCGAGCCACCGCCGAGCTTGTCGCTCAGCTTGGCGCACCTCTCCAGAAGCCGGCTGTGCAGGTAGAAGACGTCACCCGGGTACGCCTCCCGCCCGGGGGGACGGCGCAGCAGCAGCGAGATCTCACGGTAGGCAACCGCCTGCTTCGACAAATCGTCGAACATCACCAGCGCATGTTCACCGTTGTACATCCAGTGCTGCCCGATCGCCGATCCGGCATAAGGTGCATACATCTGGAGCGCCGCAGCAGTGGAAGCTGGAGCGGCAACGATCACCGTGTACTCCATGGCCCCGGCTTGCTCCAAGGCATCGGCTACCTCGGCGACGGTGGATGCCTTCTGCCCGATTGCGACATAGATGCACTTAACACCAAGACCCTTCTGGTTGATGATCGTGTCGATCAAGATTGCGGTCTTGCCCGTCTGGCGATCGCCGATGATGAGCTGGCGCTGGCCGCGACCGATCGGGGTGAGGGCGTCGATGGCCTTGATGCCGGTCTGGAGCGGTTCGTTCACCGGTTGCCGTTCGACGACCGAGGGTGCCTGGGTCTCGAGGAGCCGGGTCTCCGTTGACTCAACGGGACCTTTGCCGTCGAGGGGTTTGCCGATCGGGTCGATGACCCGGCCGAGCAGCGCGTCACCGACGGGTACCGACAACACCCGGCCGGTCGAACGAACCTCGTTACCTTCTTCGATCCGCGATGAGTCGCCCATGATGACGCATCCGATTGAATGCTCGTCCAGGTTGAGCGCCACCCCGGTGAGGCCACCGGGGAACTCGAGCAATTCGGACGTCATCACCTTGGGAAGACCCACGACACGGGCAACACCGTCGCCAACCGAATCGACGTAGCCGACCGTCTCGGCTTCGACCGACGGCGACCAGCCTTCGAGGTTGCGCCGGAGCGCCCCGGTGATGTCTTCGGGAGTCAGGGTTAAATCAGCCATTCGCTATGCCCATGCCTCTCGCAAATCCTGGAGCCGGCTTCGCACCGACCCGTCGAACAATGTGTCTCCAACTTGGGCCACCAGCCCGCCAACTACCGATGGATCAACGGTCACATGCAGCCTCACCCGCTTGCCGGTGACCTGCGACAGCCTTGCCGCCAGCCGCTCCTGCGTCGCCGGGTCGAGTTCAATCGCGCTGCTGACATCGGCGACAACCTCGCCCTCTGCCTCGGCGGCCAGCTCAAACACCCGCTTGGTGATTGCGGGCAGATCGTTGACCTTGCCAACGCCGACGAGCAGGTTCACGACAGAGACGGTGACCGACGATGCCCGGGTCCCGATGAGGTCGGAGATGATCGACTGCTTCTTCTCGAACGGGATCAGCGGGTCACCTAGTGCCCCCTGCAGTTCCTCGGACTCGCCGAACTCGTGGGCAACACGGGACAGCTCATCCGACAGGCGCTCCGCGTCACCTTCCGCTTCGACGATGTCGAGCATCGCCCTTGCGTATCCATCTACGTGGCTGGTAACCATCTTCAGCCTCCGTTGCCCAGCTCGTTGATGAACTGGTCCACCAGCGCCTGCTGTGAGGCACGGTCGAGGTTCCTGCCGACCAGCTTCTCGGCCACGTCAATTGACAAGCCGGCGACCTCGCGCCGCATCGCGGTGACGGCACGGTCCCGCTCGGATTGGAGCTCTTCCGTTGCCCGCGACTTGATGTCGGCGGCCTCGGTCTCGGCCCTGGCCACGATGTCGGCCCGCGTCGACTCGCCGGCTTGACGGGCATCCTCGACGATCTGGGTGGCTTCCTGGCGGGCGTTGGCGATCGACTTCTCATAGTCGGCCTTGAGCGCCGCCGCCTCGTTCTTCTCGGTCTCTGCGGCTTCGAGATCGGCCTTGATCGCCTTCTGCCGGGTCTCGATGAGATCGTTGAACGCCGGGATCGCGTACTTCCAGATGAAGAAGAACACGATCGAGAAGGCAATGATGCCTGCGGCGAGCTCGCGCAGATCCGGTATCAGCAGATCAGACCCGGCCGCCTCTTCCTCAGCCGCAAGCAGGAGACTTGCGAATTGCATCGTGTGTTCCTCCTTAGGCGATGAAGAACAGCACGAAGCCGATGAGGGCGAGTGCCTCGGTGAAGGCAATACCCAAGAACATGGTGGTTCGCACCATGCCGGCGGCTTCGGGCTGGCGGGCCATCGCCTGGACCGCGTTACCGGCAACGATGCCGATGCCGACCCCGGGGCCGATCGCGGCAAGGCCGTAGCCGATCAACGCCAGTGAACCGGAGATATCACCTGAGAGACCGGAGGTGACCTCCTCGGCGGCCATGATCAGAGCGTCCATTCCGTCTGTTCCTTTCCTATGTGCCTGTCGGGCGTGTTACAAAAGCTTCACTAGTTGGCGGCCGGCCTCAGTGGGCCTCGACCTCTACCGAGGTCTGGATGTATACAGCTGAGAGCAGCGTAAAGATGTAGGCCTGGAGCACCGCAACCAGGATCTCGAAGAGGTAGATGAACAACCCGAGCGCGGCCCACAGCAGACCCCACAGACCCGAGACGTTGCCCGTCACAAGCGATCCGAGCATCACCCAGGAGGAGAGCAATAGCAACGACAACATGACGTGGCCTGCCGCCATGTTGGCAAAGAGCCGGACGGCCAGCGAGAACGGGCGCACGAGGATGGTTGATACCAGCTCGATCAACCCTACGAGTGGGACCAGAAAACCCGGAACCCCCGGCGGTTTGATCATATGCCCGAAATAACCGCCGAAGCCCTGCTCCCTGATCCCGGCAAGGAGGAATAGCACCCAAGTGATGAGGGCCAGGAAGGCCGGAAGACCGATCCGTGACGTGACAGGAAACAGAGTGAGCGGGAAGATCTCCATGAGGTTGCCGACGAGGATGAAGAAGAAGATCGAAGCGAGGTATGGAAAGTACTTGAGGCCGTGCTTTGGCCCGATGATGCCGACGGCGATCTCATCACGGACAAACCCGAGTGCGGTTTCTCCCAGCGTCTGGAGCTTGCCTGGAACGATTGAGCGCTTCCGGAATGCAAGATAGAAGAACAGCACGACGAGCAATCCGGCGAGGACTGTGAGGATCATCGTCCGGTTGATGCCGCCTAAAAAGGGCAGCTCGAACAGCTCATTGACGCTCTCCGGCGTGCAAATGATCTGGCTCTCCGGATCACATGCCCCCGACGCGAGGATCAGCTCCACTCCAACTCCTTTGTCTCACCCCGCGCCACCGCCACGGTTTCCCATGACAGCAGCGCGAGATAGCTCACAACTGCTGCAACTCCCATCGCCGGCCGGTCAACATCGACCGCCTGCGCGATGAGGAACATCACCATCATGATGAGGGTCAATCGCAAGAAAAATCCACCCAGCGCGGCGGCATGATAGAGCTTCATCGATATCGCCGCAGCCTTTGACAGGACAAACCCGGCAATAACGAAGTTGCCCGCAACGATGGCCACACCGAGGGTGGCGGCCACCGCTCCGGAACCACCCCTCGCCAGGGCAAACGCCGCGATGACGGGTGGACCCACCCATACGACCCTCCTGGCTGTGGCAACCCCTATCTTGGCTTCGATGTCCGGTGGCCCGGGTGCGGTCTCATAGCCCGTGAGGATCTCGTTTGGGTCAGCCACGACGCCGTTCCTCCGCCTGCTCTTCGAGGATCGCCGAGTAGTTCCACAGCTTGTAGAACCCGGAGACGAATCCGCCGATGATAAACACAATGGTGAACGCCGGGCCGGTGTTGAGCCACCAATCGAGTACGAGCCCGATCAGCAACCCGGCGATGACGGACGAGATGAACTCGACGCTCGGTGAGAAGCCGCCCGTGACAGACTCGCGGTGCGGCACGAGACCACGGCCCTGGCGGTCGTTTGTCATGGCTCTATCACTCGTCCAAATTGCCCGGGTGGTCGGTCGAGGCGGCGGGTCCCCGGTGAGCGGCGGCCACTGTAACGGTGCCGCTCACGCACTGCCAAACCCTACTCGTTGCAGGCCCCACAGGTTACGTCTCGAGTCTCAGACGTGGCCGGGGAAACCTTTGGGGTACGCCGGGAACGCCTCGGCCAGCTCACGCACCTGACCGGTGTAGAGGTTGACGGAGTACGGGTCGATTCGCTTGCGCATCAGCTCGACGATCAGCTTGCCGAGCAAGACCATCTGCTCTTGCATCATCCCGGCGGAAGTCACCGACGGTGTGCCCATCCGCAGCCCGCTCGTCACAAACGGTGATCGCGGGTCGAATGGTATGGAGTTCCGGTTGAGCGTCACGCCGTGGTCGTCGAGGAAGCCCGCGGCTTGTTTGCCCGTCAACTCAGCGTCCAGCGACCGCAGGTCAACGAGGACCATGTGGTTCTCCGTGCCACCACCGACAACACGCAAACCTTCGTCGTCCATGGCGCCTGCCAGCACCTTGGCGTTGCGCACCACCTGATTGGCGTACGACTTGAACTCGGCACGGCTTGCCACCTCGAAACAAAGTGCCTTGGCCGCGACGTTGCTGTTGATGGCGCCACCCTGGGTGTACGGGAACACTGCCTTGTCGATGGCGTCGGCGAACCGGGCTCGGCAGAGGATGAGCCCACCCCGCGGCCCCCGCAGTGCTTTGTGTGTGGTGGCGGTGACGATGTCGGCGTGAGGAACCGGGTTGGGGTGGGCACTACCTGCGATCAACCCGATGATGTGGGCCGCGTCCACCAGGAATATCGCCCCCACCTCATCGGCGATCTTGCGGAATGCTGCCCAGTCGATGAAGTGCGAGTATGCCGAATAGCCGGCGACGATCATCTTGGGGCGATGCTCTTGAGCAAGACGACGCACCGCGTCGAGGTCGATCCTTGCGGTCTCGGGATCGACGCCATAGCCGATGAAGTTGAACAGGTCCCCCGAGAAGCTGACGGGCGCGCCGTGGGTGAGATGGCCGCCCTGGTCAAGACTCATCCCGAGAACCGTGTCCCCCAGCTCGAGCACAGCCATGTATGCCGCCATGTTCGCCTGTGAGCCGCTGTGCGGCTGCACGTTGGCGTGGTCGGCGCCGAAGAGCCGTACTGCCCTGTCGATGGCGAGGCTCTCGATCTCGTCGACGACATCGCATCCCTCGTAATAGCGCCTCCCCGGGTAGCCCTCGGAGTACTTGTTCGACAGGACCGAGCCCACGGCCTGCATGATCGCCCGGGGCACGTAGTTCTCGGATGCAATGAGATGGATCTGTGAGTTCTGCCGCTTGACTTCCTTGTCGATCAATCCCGCAAGCTGCGGATCGACTTCCTCGATTGGGCTCATGTCCAACATCGGGTTCTTCCTCTATGCCTATTGGTGTTCCGGCGAGGCTAGTCGGATGTCGACAGATGGTCAGTTTCGAGCGCCGGTGCTCGACTGAGAAACCACAACCACCCCCGACTCCGGCGGCTTGCGCACCCGCAGCTAGGGCGCTTAGCCGGCCGAACCACGGCATTCTTCTCCCTCTGGGAGAAGTGCCCGAGCGCAGCGAGAGCGATGAGCCACACATTCTTCTCCCTCCGGGAGAAGTGCCCGAGCGCAGCGAGGGCGATGAGCCACACATTCTTCTCCCTCCGGGAGAAGTACCCGAGCGCAGCGAAGGCGATGAGGGCCTTATGGGATTTCTGGTTGGATTCAAGACCCCCTCACCTGCCTCGCTGACGCTCGGCTGTCCTCTCCCAAAGGGAGAGGAATGTGTGTGCCCTGCCGGGCGAGGGGGGAAGGACGAACGGCAACCGCAGTTGACTATTCGCCCTGGGGCCGGTGTGCCGGTCGTCTACAGGTTTCTAACCGGGCCGTCTCTCAGCACCAGCGGGGAGGGCTCGGTGAGATCGATGATGGTCGAGGCCTGGCCTCCCTTGGCCTTGCCTTCCAGATACACCGATACCGTGTCACCAAACAGGTCCTTTGCGTCAAGGTGATTGAGCACCGATTCCTGTCCCGCCAGGTTGGCCGAGGTCACAGCCAGCGGGCCGCATGCCTCGAGTAGCTCGAGCGCGACAGGATGGTCGGGACACCGCAGCCCGACGGTGCGCCGACCGGCGTGGCCAAGCCATGGTGGGGCCGAGGCCAGCCGGGGAAGGACCAGGGTCAGGGCACCGGGCCAGTGCAGATCGGAGAGATCGATCGCTCGATCCGATAACGAAGCGATCGACATTCCTTGCTCCAGCGATGCCACCAGAATCGCCAGCGGTTTGTTGGTGGGTCGACCCTTCAAATCAAAAATCGCATTGAGCGCATCCTCCCGAAAAGGATCCGCCGCTAAACCGTAAAGCGTGTCCGTTGGCACTCCGACGATCTCGCCCCGTTTGAGTGCCGCAACAGCTTGCTCGATCGACATTCTGGCTCCCATTCAACGGTTCGCTTTCAAACTAGTGCACATTCGGAGACTGTGGAGCAATCCCATGGACGTAGCGGGGACGTCCGGTGAGATCGAGGCGGACGCGGGGCCGGTAGGCCGAGAACAGACGCAGACACTCTTGTTCCTGAGTTTCGCCGATCTCGCAGATCAGCCGGCCACCGGGGCGCAACCACCGGTACGCCTCACCGGCGATCCGGGCAAGGACCTCTGTCCCTTGCGGCCCCGCCACCAGCGCCGCCTCCGGTTCATGGTCCCTGACCTCCCGAGGCAACGACGCCCACTCGCCCGATGCGACATACGGCGGATTTGACACCACGAGGTCGACCTTGCCGAGGAGTGATTGGTGCACACCTGCAAATAGATCGCCCTCCACCAGCTCAACCGAGAGATCGAGCGCAGCTGCGTTCTCTGCAGCCAGCGAGAGGGCTTCACTGGAAAGGTCGGTGCCGATGACCCGCGCTCGAGGGAACCCCGATTTGAGTGCCAGAGCAATATTCCCGCTTCCGGTGCACAGGTCGATGATCGTCGCGTTATGGATCCCGGCAACGACCTCTGTTGCGAGTTCGTATAGATGCTCGGTTTCCGGGCGGGGAATCAGTGCCCGCGGGTCGACTCTCAGCGAGATCGGCCCGAACTCGACATCCCCTTCGATGTATTGGAGAGGCTCACCGCTACGACGCCTGGCAACGTTGGCGCGGTAGATGGCAACGACACGGGCATCGACGGTCGGGTTGCCCACGAGTCCGGAGGCATCAAGACCCGTCGCAGCCAATAGCAACCGCCGCGCTTCATGCTCCGGAAGATGTGTCCCGGCAAGAAGCTCGGCAGCCGTCAATGGAACTCTCGCTCGCTTGGTTGGTCGCAATACATGATCCGCAAGTTACCCGGCGGCCGCCGGTGCCTCGAATGTGAGAGCATATGCGCCGTCGTGCGAATGCCTAGTGAGGTTGGACAGCCACCCAACGTGTGTAACCTACAGCCCACGGCTAGACGTAGGAAGGGGACGCATGGCGTCACGACACGAACGACTGATGCGACTGACACAGCGGCACATGGCGCGCGGGGTGCGCGCCGGGTTTACCAGACTTCGCACCGAGGACGAGGAATTCACCGGCGCGTTCATAACCGTCAACGGATCACGCCTTGTCGACTTCGGCTCTTGCTCGTATCTAGGGCTCAACCGCGACCCGCGAATGGTTGAGGCCGCCACACGAGCTATGGAACGGTTCGGCACAAGCCACTCCTCATCGACCATGTACACCTCGATCGGTCTGTACAGCGAACTCGAGGAACGCCTACGCAAGATGTTTGGCGGGGAGGTAGCTGTAGCACCGACTACGACCCTTGCCCACCTCGCCGCTCTTCCGGTGCTCATCGGACCAGGTGATCTCGCCATCGTGGACAGGCAAGCACACGCGTCTCTACACCTGGCCGCCACCGTGCTCATGGGCAACGGCGTTGCCATCGAGAACGTGGATCACAACGATCTCGCCGCTCTCTATTCGATTCTCGACCAGAAGGCATCCGCATACAACAAGGTTTGGTACGTCACAGACGGCATGTACTCGATGCACGGTGATCTCGCCCCCATTGAAGAGCTGCGGCCATTGCTCGATAGGTTCTCAAACCTCCACTTCTACCTCGATGATGCCCATGCCTTCGGGTGGAAGGGCACCCACGGAGTCGGGCACACATTGACCGGAATGGAGCTACACGAACGGCTCATCGTCGCCGCCGGCTTGTCAAAGTCGTTTGGCGCTACCGGCGCCGTCCTTGCATTCGGCGATCCCGATCTCGCCGAGCGCGTGCTGCTGTGCGGGGCACCGTTCACCTTCTCGGGTCCCCTGCAGCCGGCCGCCCTGGGTGCTGCGATCGCCTCGGCGGACATTCATCTCTCACCAGAGCATGTCGAACGCCAAGAAGCACTGCTGCGGAAGATCGAGATGGCACAGTCATTGCTTGTGCAGTACGACATCCCGGCGGCAGATCTCTCCGCCACCCCGGTCTGGTTCGTAAGGATCGGGTCGACCGACGACGTGGTCGACGTCATGCACTCGGTGATGGCCGACGGCTACTACGTCAACGCGTCGGCCTACCCTGCTGTGCCGTTGGGCGAAGCAGGGATCCGTTTCACACAGACGCTCCATCAGTCCGATGAGCAGCTGGAAGGTCTGATCGCCGCGATCGCCAGGGCGATCCACTCCAAGGTGGATGTGACTATTGACCTGACCACGCACGAGGCCTGGAACAGCCGCCACCTCCAGGAAGTGACCACCTAGCCGACGTTTAGAAACCGGGTCCGGCAGTTTCTCGCCGGACCCGGTATCGCGAACAGCTCAAAGCCCCGACCATCACGGCCGATAGCTACTACATGGTTGGAGGCATCGGCGCAGTTCGTACGGAATTGGCACGTTCACCGCTCGGAGGGTTGAACGGCAGTGTCCTCGTCTTGCTAATGGTGGCGGCATTCTCGACCACGTTCTTCGGATCGGACCTGGTGAGCACCTTGGCCGCAAGCGTGATTGCGATCGGGCTGGCGTCGGCGGGCACGACGCTCATCAGGAAGAGGTCGGTTCTGGTTGATGAAGAGCGACTGGCGTGGACGCTGGTCGGATCCGGACTACTGACCCTGTCGCTGGGAGGGGCGGTCGTCGGTGTGGGAGTGATCGTCTCCGATTCCACAGCTGCCTTTGGACCACCGGATATCCTCTTCCTGCTCGGCTACGGGGTCGGCATGGTCGGCCTTGCCTTGCTGCCGCACGCAACCGGTCCTTTGCTACAACGTCTCCGTTTGCTGCTCGACGGGATCATCGGCGCCGTCGCACTCACTGCGTTGTTCTGGGTCTTCTTCTACCAACAGATCATCGATGTCGTCGCCGGCTCGCCAACGTGGGACCGGCTCGCGGGTTTCTCGTATCCTCTGCTCGACCTGATAATGCTCGTCACGGTGATGATCGTCATCGTCCGGCGTTCCAGCTACCGATATGACCCCCGGTTGGTGCTCATGGTCGTCGGTGTGGTTGCCGCTGCCGGAGCCGACATCGTGTTCCTGCTGCGAGGCGCAGGCAAAACGTTCGAGGAGGCGGACCCTCTCTTCCCGATGCATCTGCTCGCAGTCGCATGCTTCGTGGTGGCCGCCGTGATCGTCGATCACCCTATTGGGGCTCGGGAATACGCCGATCGGCCATCAACTCCCGTCTGGGCGATGGTGCTGCCCTACGGCACGGCACTCGTGATGGCGGCTGTTCTCGTGCTCAGACTGGGCTGGTCCGGTGTCGACAATGGGGACATCGTCTTACAGCTCGCCACCCTGCTAGTCGCAATCCTGGTTTTCGCAAGGCAAGGTGTGGCTATACGGGAGAATCGTCAGTTTGTCGAGAAGCAGCGGGCGGTACTCGTCTCATCGATTTCCCACGAATTGAGAACACCGCTCACTGCGATGGTCGGGTTCCTCGAGTTGCTCGACGACGGTGAGATCACCGACAGACAGGAGCGCGACGACATGCTGTCGATCATCAACGAGCAGGCGGCCCACCTGTCGGGGATTGTGGCGGACCTCACCATGCTTGCCTCCGAACAGATAACAGCGATAGACCTGAATGTCGCACCTACCCCTGTCGACCAGCTGGCATGGGGAGCCGTGAACTCGGCGCCGGTCGACCCGACCAGTGTGCGTATCGATTCGGATCGAAACGCCATCGCGTTCGTCGACCGTATCCGCATCATTCAGGCTATTGGCAATCTGCTCACCAACGCCGTCCGATACGGGGGCGACCAGATGCTGCTGGTCGCGTCGGCAGACGGCGGCGACCTGGTGCTCGAAGTCCACGATGACGGCCCAGGCGTCGCTCCAAAGTACGAACTGATCATCTGGGAGAAGTTCGAACGTGGCAACAGCCGGCTCGACGCCACCGTGCCCGGGTCGGGCATAGGGCTGCCGGTAACCAACGCGATTGCGAAGGCGCACGGCGGCTCGGCGGGTTACCGGCGATCGAACCGGCTAGGGGGAGCATGCTTTTGGATCCGGCTGCCCGGCCGTGTCCAGATAGACAGAGAGCCGCCTATCGATCTGTCCACTAAACAGCAGAGTCGCGGCGCCAGAACTGCTTGACCTCCCTGGTCATCCCCCCGCCAATGAGGCCGCCGCCTCATCTGCAATCAACGCGGTGTGGAACTCGTCGAGGTCCCCGTCGAGGATCTCCGGCAGTGAATGCAACGTCAGACCGACACGATGATCGGTAACCCGGTTCTCCTTGAAGTTGTAGGTCCGGATCTTCTCGGAACGCTCACCGGTTCCCACCTGCAGCCGTCTTGCGGACGCCTGCTCCCCCTGCCGCTCGGCCAACTGCTGCTGGTACAGCCTCGCCCTGAGGACCCGCAACGCCTTCACCTTGTTCTGTAGCTGCGACTTCTCGTCCTGACACGTGACCACCACCCCGGTGGGCAGATGAGTGATGCGAACGGCCGAATCGGTGGTGTTGACCGACTGACCACCCGGTCCGGTGGACCGGAATGTATCGATCTGGAGATCGTTCTCGTGGATGGCGATCTCGACATCCTCGGCTTCCGGCAGCACCGCGACGGTAGCGATGGAGGTGTGGATGCGGCCCTGCGATTCGGTCTTCGGCACCCGCTGCACCCGGTGAGGGCCCGCCTCGTACTTGAGACGTGAATAGACCCCCTTGCCCTTCACCGAGAACGTCGCGTCCTTGAGACCACCGCCACCGGTGAATGACGTGTTGATCGGCTCGGTCTTCCATCCGTGTCGCTCGGCATACCGTTGGTACATCCGGTATAGATCGGCGCCCCAGAGCGCCGCTTCCTCGCCTCCGGCTGCGGCACGGATCTCGAGAATCACGTCCTTGTCGTCGTCCGGATCCTTTGGCACGAGCATCACTCGAAGCCGGCGCTCGAGTGGAGCCAGCTTCGCTTGCTGCTCTCCGGCAACACCCGTCAGATACGATCTCATCTCCGGGTCGTCCTCGGCGACCGCCATCTCGCCTGCCTCTTCCATCTCGGCCAGCGCGTTCCGGTACTCCTCATAAGCTGCCATCACCGGACGAAGCTCGGCGTGACGGATCGAAGCCTCGCGGTAGCGGTCCTGATCGGAGAGCACCTCGGGATCCGCCAGTTCGCCCAGCGTCTCGTCGAACCGCACCTTCAGTTCCGCCAGCCGAGCTGCCAGCTTGTCATCCATCGGCCGGTGCTTCCCGCTCGGCGGCAAGTGCCCCAGCGACAATCGGGCCCCGAGCAGCGACAGAGTCGTGCTCCTCCTCCGACAGGGCAGCAAGCAGACTCGCCACCGCCACCTCGACCATGTCGTCGGATGGTTCCTTGGTGGTTATGTGCTGAAGCCACATCCCCGGCCGGTTCGCCCAGGACATCCATCGCCGGTTCGCACCCAGCTTGAGCACCTCGTAGGAGAGCCCGGCAATGACCGGGATCAGCACCACGCGGGCGAGCACCTGCCACACAAACGGGAGGGGGGCAAGCGCCAGGAAAACGACAAACGCCACCATGCCGACGATCAGGATGAACGACGTTCCACACCGGGGATGACGTGGGCTGTAAACCTGGATCGCTTCGACGGTGAGAGGGTCCTCATTCTCGTAGGCGTGGATGGTCTTGTGCTCGGCGCCGTGATACTGAAACACCCGCTGAATCTCCTTGGAACGGGAGATCGCCCAGATGTAGAGCACGATCAGCGCTATCCGCAAAACTCCATCGAGGACCACAAATGCCAGGGACGAGTCCGAGAGGAATCCCTTGAGATAGTTCGCCGCCACGGCAGGCAACAGGATGAACAGCGCCAACGCAACGACCACCGCCAGGACCATCGTCCAGAAGACCTGACCTCTTGTCAGCTCCTCCTCTTCCTCGGCACCGGATTGGATGGCCGACCAGGACAGCGCCTTGAACCCGAGCGACAGCGACTCGACAAGCACAAGGACACCCCTGATGAAAGGAACCTTACGCAACCGTGACTTGCCGCTCAGGCTCGGGAGATCGTTCTGCTGAGTGATGATCGTGCCATCAGGGCGGCGGCAGGCGACCGCCCACTGGGTGGGGGCACGCATCATGACGCCCTCCATGACGGCCTGACCGCCAACGCTCGCTCCTGGAGGTCGGGACACGTGGTGCCCGTCTACGCTTCGGAGTCGGCGGATTCCTGGGCTTTGCGCTCGGTATCGACGCCTACCTTGGCGTAGCGACGCCGGAACCGCTCGACACGACCACCGGAGTCGACAAGGATCTGCTTGCCGGTGTAGAACGGATGGCTGGCGCTCGAGATCTCGAGCTTGGCGAGCGGGTAGGTCTCGCCGTCGGTCCATACAATCGTCTCGTCGGTCTGGATCGTCGACCGGGTAAGAAAGGCGAACTCGGACGACGTGTCCTGGTACACGACGGGCCGGTATTCGGGATGTAGATCGGATTTCACGCCTGTAGCTCCTTCTGGCAGCAAAGGACTCTATTACTACTGACCGCTCTTGGCCACCTCGGCCAGGAACGCAGCATTGGACTTCGTGTTCTTGAGACGGTCGATGAGCAGTTCGAGGGCAGCACCCGGCTCGAGCGCCATGAGCACCCGGCGAAGCTTCCAGACCTCCGACAGCTCATCGGGATGGAACAGGAGCTCCTCCCTGCGGGTGCCGGATGCCTCGATGTCGATGGCCGGGTAGATGCGCTTGTCGGCGAGCTTGCGGTCGAGACGCAGCTCCATGTTGCCGGTGCCCTTGAACTCCTCGAAGATGACCTCATCCATCCGGGACCCGGTCTCGACGAGGGCGGTACCGAGGATGGTCAAGCTGCCACCCTCCTCGATGTTTCGAGCAGCACCAAAGAAGCGCTTTGGCGGGTATAGGGCGGTCGAGTCGACACCACCGGACAAGATACGGCCCGACGCAGGTGTAGCCAGGTTGTGCGCCCGGGCGAGACGGGTGATCGAGTCGAGAAGCACCACCACGTCTTTGCCCATCTCGACGAGTCTCTTCGCTCGCTCGATAGCCAGCTCGGACACTTGCGTGTGCTCTTCAGCGGGACGATCGAACGTGGAGAATATGACCTCGCCACGAACCGACCGCTGCATGTCGGTGACCTCTTCTGGACGCTCGTCGACCAGCACGACCATGAGATGACACTCGGGGTTGTTGACCGCTATCGAGTTGGCAAGCTCCTTGAGCACGGTCGTCTTGCCCGCCTTCGGTGGGGAGACGATCAGCCCGCGCTGGCCCTTGCCGATCGGGGCAATGAGGTCGACGATCCTGGTGAGGATGTTCTTTTGTTGCCCATCTACCTCGAGAGGCAGCCGGACATCGGGAAACAGCGGGGTGAGACTCGCAAACTTGGGTCGCTCCTCTGCCTGCTCCGGTTCCAGCTCGTTGACTTTGATCGGGCGAACCAACGCCGGGAACTTCTCTTGCGCCCGTGCCGGACGTATCGGTCCCTCGCAGATGTCACCCTTGCGCAGCTTGTTCTTGCGAATCTGGTTGGCGGGGACGTACACGTCCATGTCGCCGGCGAGATAACCGTCACATCGAAGGAACCCGTAACCCTCCGGCAGGATGTCGAGGATGCCTGCCCGGACTTCCAGCTCCGATTCGTCGATCGGTTCCTGCGGGCGACGCTTGTTGCGTCTACGGCGGTTTCGCCCGCCACCATCGCCGCCATCGCCTCTCGATTGGTCGCGGTCCTGGCGGCCGTCGCCGTTCCTCGAGGACCGGGACGAGTCATCGTCGCGGGTTTCGGTGGTGGGTTCGGTGGTGGTTTCGGTGGTGGGTTCATCGGTCTTCACCGCGGCCACTTCCTCTTCCGGGGGTGGGTCGGGGAGCATCTTCTCATCAAAATTGTCCGAGCGAATGATTGCCGAGATCAGCTTGGACTTCTGTAGTCCGTCGTGCTCGACTTCGAGCGAACCGGCCATTTCGCGCAGGGCTTCGAGGCCCAGGTCTTGGAGTCTGGCTCGGGTTGTCGTCATGGGCGATGGTTTCCCTTCAACGAGTCGTGACGTGGTTGTGCCCGTGGCATCTCCTCCGGGGCGGGCTTCCTGCGATCGGTCTTCCCAATGGGAATGTGAGCACGCTTTCGGCGCAGCGGGCCGCACACAGGAGAGAGTGGAAACGGATATCGATCCGGAGTTCATTTTAACCTGGCGAACAGGCTATGCAAGCGGAACCGGATCTGTCGGCTCGAGATGGACTATCGAGAGCCTCACCAACCAAGCCGCTCGAGCACAGCATCGAGGTGCGGCGGCACCGCCGTGATCTCTCGAAACCCCGTAGCGGCAGTGTCGGGATCCTTGAGCCCGTGGCCGGTGAGTGTGCACACCACCGGACCATCCGGGAGGTCATCTCGGTACTTGAGCACACCGGCAACCGAGGCCGCAGACGCGGGCTCACAGAAGACTCCCTCACGTGATGCCAAGAGCCGGTACGCATCGAGGATCTCCTCGTCGGCAACTGCCTCGATCCGGCCGTTCGACTCGTCCCGGGCGGTGATTGCCCCGTCCCACGACGCCGGGTTGCCGATCCTGATGGCGGTGGCGATGGTCTCCGGGTTGTCGAAGATCTCCCCGGTGACGAGAGGTGCGGCCCCTGCCGCCTGAAACCCCCACATGTGCGGAGCCTTGCCCTCCTTGGTATACCCGGCCCAGTAGGCGGTGATGTTGCCTGCGTTGCCTACCGGCAGGGCGTGCACGGTCGGGGCATCGCCGAGAGCACTTGTGACTTCCCAAGCCGCCGATTGCTGGCCTTCGATACGGAACGGGTTGATCGAGTTGACGAGCGCGACGTCATGGGTTCCGGTCAGCTCCAGCACAAGGGAGAGGGCGTCGTCGAAGTTGCCGTCGATGGCAACGATCTCGGCACCGTGACTAACTGCCTGAGCGAGTTTGCCACGGGCGATCTTTCCGGCGGGCAGGATCACGATGGCTCTCAAACCGGCTCTGGCCGCATAGGCCGCGGCGGACGCGGATGTGTTGCCGGTCGAAGCACATGCAATCGCATGGGCACCCGACTCGAGCGCTTTCGAGACGGCCATCGTCATCCCTCGATCCTTGAACGACCCGGTGGGGTTGGCGCCGTCGTACTTCAGATAGACCGGTCGATCCACCATCGCCGAGATCGTCCTTGCCTCGATGAGCGGGGTGTTCCCTTCGAGGAGAGTGACGACCGGCGTAGCGTCGGTCACCGAGAGACGGTCCCGGTACTTGCCGATGACACCCGGCCAGGTCATGACTCCTCGCTTTCGACTCTTATCGCGGCCGCAACCGCGTTGACACAATCGAGATCTCTCACCGCCGCCAGCGCGTTCTGCTGGTCAGATTCGGGTGCTTGATGGGTGACTATGAGCAGGGTGGCCGCGTCACCTGAGCCTTCCTGCCACACCGACTTGATGCTGACGTGTGCGTGGCCAAATGCGGCTGCGATCTGGGCAAGCACACCGGGCTCGTCGACTACCTCGAGCCGCACGTACCACTTGGTCGGCACGGAGCCGAAATCGGCTAGAGCCGACGGTGCAAACCGGATCCGGGGAGCGACCTGGGCGCCGGCCAGGATCTCCCGGGCGGCGTCGATTACGTCACCGAGTACCGCGGTCGCCGTCGGATCTCCTCCGGCCCCGGGACCCGCAAACAGCAGCTTGTCGATGGATGGCCCTTCGATGTAGATGGCGTTTGTAGCCCCCCGGATGGTGGAGAGTGGATGCTCCAACGGCAGCAGGACGGGGTGCACCCTGGCCGAGACGCCATGTGTGGTGAGCTCGGCGATGCCGAGGAGCTTGATGGCATAGCCGAGGTTCCTGGCGTGGCTGATGTCGGCTGCGGTGATCGCAGTGATGCCGCTGTGAGGGACCTGATCGAGCCCGACCCAGGTGCCGAACGCAAGACTGGCGAGGATCGCAGCCTTGGCGGCAGCATCTGCTCCTTCCACATCGGCGGTGGGATCCGGTTCCGCATAGCCGAGTTCCTGTGCCTGCGCCAGAGCATCCCTATAGGTGGCACCATCGTCCGACATGCGGGTGAGGATGTAGTTGGTGGTCCCGTTGACGATGCCCATCACCCTACTGATGCGCTCCCCCGCCAGGGTCTCCGACAGGGGACGAATGATCGGGATCCCGCCACCCACGGCAGCCTCGAAGAGCAAAGCGACCCCGGACCGCTCCGCGGCAGCGATGAGCTGATCTCCCATCACCGCGATGAGCTCCTTGTTGGCGGTGACCACCGGCTTCCCCGACTCGAGCGCCCGTAGAACGAGGTCCCCCGCCGGATCTCGACCGCCCATGACCTCAACGACGAGGTCCACATCCGGATCGTCGACCATCGCGACCGCGTCGACGGTCAGCACACCTTCGGGAAGGTCGAAACTCCGCGCCTTCTCCGGGTCGCGGACCACGACACGTCGGATCTGCAGGTCGAGACCCGTCTTGGCGGCAATAGCTGCGTGTTCGGTGACCAGCCGGCGGATCAACGTCCCGCCAACCGTTCCTGCGCCGAGAAGGCCAATCCCAATCGTATTCATCAGGCGACGATAGCCCCTGACCCACACATGCGAATCATCCCGCCGGCGTGGTATCCTGGATCCACGGATTGGGGAGGAGGAATCGCTCGATTTCGCAACCTGCCCGGGGGTCTCGAGCTTTTGCAGTTTCACCGATACAAGGAAGTGGCGTGTGAGCGGAGAGCGTCGGTGAATGACGAGCGAATCGAGCGATCCGACAATCTGCAACCGTGGATTCAGGGGTAACCGGCCAGCGAGTCGACCACAGATGTATGTGACCCCGGCAGGGTGCAGGCTGTGCCCAGGCCAAAGCGAACACAATGAGCTCCGGCGAGGTCATAGTTCGGATCGACCAGGTCCCACACCACCCGCAGTTCCCCGGGCTGAAGGGGCTCGGACGACGGTGGGTCGTCACAGTCGGCAGAACGACGCGCAACGGCGGCGGCCGTCACGGGAACACCGGTGATGGCGCCGACCCTTTGTATCTCACGACTTGCCAGCGAAGGATCCCCGCTACCGACAACACATTGATGCGCGACCATCGAGACGAGCTCGTGCCGTTCGATTGCCCCGGCCCACAATTCCACTGCCAGCACCTGGCCCTCGGTGTCATGAAGAGTGTCGCGTAACCCATTCACGATGGGAGCCATGTCCACAATCTGAATGATCGTCACGCCGAGAATCAACACGACACCAGTACGCATAGGCAGCCGCCGGTGCACCAGAACCAGTGCCCCCGCAACCAGTGCATAGACAAGCGGCCAGACAAACCTCCCGGACGACCTGAATCTCGAGCCGAGCCATTCGACCGGGAACACCTGCGGCAAATCGAGACGCAGAGAGGTGCCGATCCACACCGTCGTGGATAGCGCAAACAGCGCAAGCAGCAACACCACTACGAGCGGCACCCAGTATCGGCGCAACGCGGTTTCGGCCAGGTCACGCCCGAAAGCCAGCACGACACCTACCAATACGATGACGCCGAGGCCCAGGTAGCCGGCACCTTCATACTGGCCACCGGTCGCATCGACGCCCTCGACCAAAAGGGACAGCGCGTTCGACGAGAAGTAACCGAACCCGGCTATGCCGTCCGCACCGGCTTCGGCAATGCCGGTGGTGACGATCAGGCCGGCGGTCAAGACGGCGACCGAGCCAAACCAACCACCGATCATCGGCCAGCCCACCCGCCTCGATAATCCTGCCTGGAGGACGAAACCGGCGGCAACGGTTACCACCATTGCGTACAGGTAGAGGTGGACAAAGAAGACGGCAGCCAGCAGCCCGAGAAGCAACCAGAGATCTCGAATCGGCCTACCGGCACGCATCAGCCGGACGCCGATGATGAATGTCCCAAGAATCACGAACTGGGCCATCAGAGCGACGTGGAAGTGCCGTGTGAGCAGAGCCGTCTGAAGCAGTGCCAGCACCGGTCCGGCCGAAGCGGCGAGAAAGCTACGCATCCCCAGACTTGCCAAGAGCACCACGATCGCGATCGCCTGCAAGATGAAACACAGAGCCAACCAGTACCCGAAGTAGTGAAAGCCGTCCGGAAGCACGCCGCTCAGCGCTTTGACGGGAACAGCAAGCAACGGGATGCTGTCGGCAAGGATGAGATTCGTGCCCGTCGGCGCCCCGTAGCTTCGCACATCGAGAATCGGCCACGACCACGGCTCGTCGGCGTAGTAGCGGAGCGCCGCGATCCCCTGCAGGCTGTCGTTGTGGGTGGTCGTCCAGTAGCCGCTCGTGCCGTGGATACCATCCCAGCCGAGCAGGAACACGGCGAAAACAAACCCCAGACCTCCGGCGATCACAAGCAGAACCGGCACCGATCTGTCGGCGACAAGCCGGCCACAAACACGGTCGAGCATCGCGCCCGCCGGGTTTCGCTCAGGAGATGACATCACGACGCGTCAAATCCGAGAAGTCCTCGCGCCGCACTACCAGTCGGGTTGCACCGTCGCGCACAAAGACCACCGGTGGCCGCAGAACCATGTTGTAGTTGGACCCCATCGAGTGACCGTATGCACCGGTTACCGGGGTGCAGAGGAGGTCACCGACCTCGATGTCTGCGGGGACGCGCGCATCGGCCACGATCACGTCGCCCGACTCACAGTGCTTGCCAACGACCCGCACCGCCTTGTCTCGGACTGCACCGACTGCACGCGGAAGGAACGCTTCGTAGCCACTGCCGTACAGGACCGGCCGCGGATTGTCGCTCATGCCACCGTCGACGGCGACGTAGGTGCGGATCGAGTCGATCTCCTTGATCGTCCCGACCGTATAGACGGTTACTGCCGATCTTGCCACGATCGCCCGGCCCGGCTCGGCGGTCACCCTGGCGGTGATCCCGTGTTCTACGCACGCTTCCTTGATGGACGCCGCCCATTGTGTGATCGTTGGAGCCGATTCGCCGGTCACATAGGCCACCCCCAGACCGCCACCGATCGATACCTCTGTGAGACTATGCGACCCGACAAACGGGGCAAGAGCACCGATCGCCTTGCCGTAGGACTCGGCAACAAATACCTGGCTGCCGATGTGGGCGTGGATACCCACGAGCGCTAGGGCACCGGATCGGGCCACCGCCTCAACCGCGCGGTGTGCGTCGCCGGTTGACACGCCAAAGCCGAACTTCGAGTCCGGCACGCCCGTCTGGAGGTATTCGTGGGTGTGGACGTCGATCCCGGGATTGATACGGACCAGAACCTGCGGCTGTCGCCTGCCATCGGAGACAAGAGCCTCCAGCCGCTCAATCTCCTCGAACGAATCGACAACTATCCGCCCGACCCCGGCGTCGAGCGCCATCTGAAGCTCCCGTAGCGACTTGTTGTTGCCGTGCATCACCAGCCGGTCGGCGGGCACCCCGGCGGTCAGGGCAACGTGCAGCTCTCCCCCGGTGGCGACGTCGAGATGCATCCCCTCCTCCCAAGCGAGTCTGGCCATCGCCTGTGACAGAAAGGCCTTCGTCGCATAGGCGACACCGTCGCCAAACCCCGCTACCGCCTCCCGGCAGCGGGCCCGGAGATGAGCCTCGTCATACACAAAGAGCGGTGTCCCGTACTCGGCGGCCAGTTCGTGCACGTCCACGCCACCGATGGCGAGCCGGTCGCCGGCAACCGTGGCATTGTCCGGTAGCAGGTAGGCCGGGACGGGCTCGCCGCTCACATCCGCTCCGGCACATCGATCCCGAGGAGGTCGAGCAAAGTAGTCAGCTCCGCCAGGGTGGTCTCAACGAGGTGGATCCACGATGCCCGGCGCGCCTCATCCGGCTCGCTGAGAATGTGGCATGCCTCGTAGAACCGGCTGAACTCGGCGACTAGCTCGTAGACGTACTCCGCGATGTGGTTGGGGGCACGGTGCTCGGCCGCACGTTCGACAACGTCGGGAAGGCGGGCGAGCTGAAGCATGAGATTGCGCTCTTGTTCCCGATCGGCTGCGACGAGCGGACCTGCTGTGAGACCGCGTAAGGCCGCCTCCCGCAGTATTGACTTGATCCGCACCGCCCCGTAGAGCAGGTATGGGCCGGTCTTGCCGTCGAAGGATGTGAACCGGTCCACGTCGAAGACGTAGTTCGACGACCGGTGATTCTGAAGGTCCCCGTACTTGAGTGCGGCGATGCCGACGACCTCGGCGATCTCGGCTTTCTTGGTCGCGCTGAACTCTGCCGCCAAGTCGTTCTCGTCGATACGTTCTGCAGCACGTGTGACGACCATCTCGATCAGCTCACGCAAGGTCATCAGCCCGCCGTCCCGGGTGCGGAAGGGCTTGCCGTTCGGCCCGTTGACGGTTCCGTTGCCCGGATGCTCCATGACTACATCCGCAGGGGCTATGCCGGTCTTGTACGCGGCACGGAAGACCTGTTCGAAGTGGAGGCCCTGGCGAACATCGACGAAGTAGAGGATCTCCTCGGCGCCCAGATTCTCCACCCGATCCTCGATGGTGGCGAGATCCCATGTGGTGTACAGCGATGCACCATCCGATTTGGTCAGCAGCAGCGGTGGGATCTCCTTGGTGTCCCCTTCGGTCGCCACGTCGATGATCAGGGCTCCGTCGCTCTCGTATGCGAAGCCCTCGGCGACGAGACGCTTCACCATGGGCTCGAGACGCCTGTTGATGGTGCTCTCCCCGTGCCACAGGTCGAAATGCACGTTGAGTCGTTCGTAGACCTTCTTCATTTCCGCGATCGAGACGTCGCGCATGTGTTGCCACAGCGCCCGGTACCCGGGCCGGCCGGCGTGGAGCTCGACAACCGCCGCCCTCGCTCTGGCTGCAAACTCCGGATCGTCCTTGGCGCGAGCCGCGGCAAGTGGGTACATCACCTGTAGGTCTGCGATTCCCACGGGCGACGTGTCCGGGTACCCGTCAGTCTGTGACTCATCGAAATAGGGCCAGTCGGGGTGCTGGTCGCCGAGCTCAGCGAGCAGTTGCCCGTATGGCATCCCCCAGTCGCCGAGATGCACATCGCCGACGACGTCGTGGCCAAGCAACCGGAGGACCCTCTTCATGCTCTCCCCGATGATGGCGGGACGCAGGTGGCCGACGTGGAGCTCCTTTGCGACGTTCGGGCCGCCGTAGTCGACAACGATCCTCTTTGGGTCGGGCATGACGAGGCCAAACCGATCATCAAGCCCGTCGATGTATCTCGCCAGGTACTCATCGGTCAGCGAGATGTTGATAAACCCGGGACCGGCCAGATCGACAGCGGCAAACGCCAAAGTATCGTCTAAAGCGTCGACCACCGCTTGGCCGATCTGGCGCGGATTTCTGCCCGACTGTGTTGCGGCCGGCATGGCGCCGTTGCACTGAAACTGGGCAAGGTCCGGGCGCGCCGAAACCACGACCTGCCCGAAGGAACGGTCGAGCCCCTGGGACTCGAACGCATCCCCAAAGATCTGCGACAGCGTGGCGGTCAACGACATGAGCTTCCCTGACGGTTGGCGTGCCAGCATAGGCCCAGAGCCGGAACGGCCGGTGCCTTGGTACACTCCGCTCTGCGCCCCAGTAGCTCAGGGGATAGAGCACCGGCCTCCGGAGCCGGGAGCGCAGGTTCGAATCCTGCCTGGGGCACGCGATCGAGCCACGACATTCCTCTCCCTCCGGGAGAGGTGCCCGAGCGCCAACGAGGGCGGTGAGCCACGACATTCCTCTCCCTCCGCCTCAATCCACGGTTTCTATGCGGCGGTGAGGGTGGTGAGGGCGTGTTTGATGTGGTCTTGCCAGGGCCAGTTGGTGGGGTAGTGGAGGGTGTTGGTGCGTGATCCGGTGGTGATCCTGCCGGGGG